>TARA_R110002073_G_scaffold57778_4_pt1 | contig 245295 bp, 199 predicted proteins | sample TARA_R110002073 | Tara Oceans TARA_R110002073 (sample SAMEA4397174) | marine metagenome | biome: Polar Biome; feature: [DCM] deep chlorophyll maximum layer (ENVO:01000326); material: water (ENVO:00002006), including particulate matter (ENVO:01000060) such as... | depth 40 m
CTTTGCAAGTAGTTGTTAAAGTTAATTTCTATGTATTGCGGTTCGTCTTTTAAAGACTGTAAGGTATGTTTAGAAGTATTGTAAAATTTTAAGCCACCTGCTGCTTTACGCAACACGGGAATTAATTTTTCTGAAGATAGTTTGTCGTGGAATTTTTCGAAGGTCTCACGTACTTTTGCATTCACAGGGTGTAAAATACAATCTAATCTACGGATAACTACAAATGGTAATATAACATCGCCAATCTCATTTTTTTTGAAGGCATCACGTAAGACATCATCTGTAATTCTCCAGATAAAATCTACATCTACTTTATTATTTCGGTTGCTCATTTTAGTTTTTGTTGTCTTTTATTTTGTTTGACATTGCAAATATGGGAATAATGTGTGCATTATTGGTGCACAGATTATTTTTAATTAATTTAATAGTCGGTTTTTCCAATCTCCGACATTATAAATAGCATCTGTATCAATGCTTGAATTGTCATTAGTTGATTTTTTTAAGTTCCTGATTAAATTATTATGGTGATGTTTATTTATTTCACCAACATAATTTTCTATCCCATAAAACACCCAGTTTCTAGTACCGTATGTTGCATCTTTTATTTTACCATTTTTAAGAATAGTAAAACCTCTATCACTATAAAAATAATGGTGATTAGTTAAAATAACTCTAGAATGAAATAGTTTAGGATTACTATGACTAGAAACTCCTACTTCAACTGCTTTACCTGTTAATTTTTCTAAATTCTTTTTGACTTTCTTTAGTTTCTCCTCTGCCTCTTTTTTTTCGATTCCTGCATTTCTAAAGTCTATATTTATTAGTAGTTGAAAAGGAACTACAAGGTCTTTAGGAATTATTTTGGAAATTATTTCATATAGATTTTCAGTATTTTCGTTATGAAATTCAGCTTTGTTTTTCCAAATAAAATTATCTACTAAAATTGCAGAATTAGATGGTATAAAAGGTTTAGGGTCTATTACATCCGCCCAACATTTAAACATACACTCTTTATCTCGTTCTAAAGTATAACCAAAATTAAAATTTTGATCATTTAAAAATTCATCTTCAAGATGTAATGCTAAAACACCAAATTTATTTCTAATTTCTACTACATCAGTAGTGTCATCACACAAAAGCACATCATTACTGAAAGGTAGGTAATCTGCTTTATCAATCTTTTCAAAGCTATCTTTATCACTAATAATACTTGCTGTATCACGTTTAAAAAAATAATTTGCTATTGGGTTTTCTTTTATTAATTCGAAAATTTCGTCTTCATCAATATCCAAGGCAAGGTCATAAAACTCATCTACGATTTTAAAAAGCGAATCCTTTTCATCCAAAATAAAGAAATAATCAACAATTTCATTTCTGCAAAAAGCTTTACCCATTTTTCTTGTTTTTAAGGTTCAACTTATATGTCTTCATTGCTAATTTATCAGCTTCATTAAAGAAACCATCACCAAAACTTCTTTCAAATTTCCCATCTTCTTTAAATCTCATTTCGTATGGTCCTTCTTTTTTGTGAAAATAGAAGATAGAAAATGGGTTTGGGTTTAACTCTTGGTCTACTAAATAATTTTTATCCAAAGAGATATACTGCGATTGTCTAACAATATATTCTGAATGTGTTTCAATTATAAAATTGAAATTATATTTTATGTATACTTTGTGGAAAAAATCTGTTAGTTTTGACTGTAAATCTGGGTGCAGATTTAACTCGGGTTCTTCAATCAAAACTGTTATCTGTTTTTTTTCTTTTTCATTTAATCTAATTAAACTTGCCATTTTTAAAATGAGCGTCATTGCTTGCAAAGACCCCATACCTTTATCGGATAAAGACACATATTTTTTTAGTATTACTTTTTTTGACTCACCTTTTTTAGATTCTTCTTCCAATATTTTAAACTCATAAGCCTCTCCAGCTTGCATATTAATATTGAAATCAACACCTACTTCAAATATTTCCATCCAGTATTTAATAAATCTTGTTTCTTCATTATTTTTTTCACCTGCTGTTAACTGATAAAAATTATGAATGGCCTGTGCAAGTGCATTGTTTTTGTCTCTTAAATAAAAAAGAGCTGATTGTTTAGATGGGTTTGCTCCTATAAAATAAAAGTATTGTCTATTTATAGATTGGGTAATTCTTTTTGAAAATTCATATAAATGTTTATTATTTCTACTTAAAACTAAAACATCTTCTTGATTGTTCTTTGAAAGCTTTTCGTTTTTTTTATTACTTGATTCTACATCATTTATCCAAATAAAATCTTCGATTATATTTGTTAGTAGATTATAAGTAGAAAGTGTATTATCTTCCTTTTTTGTATCAACAATTAACGAAATTGGATAGGACAACGCATACTGCTTATCTCCCTTTCTTTTAATTTCTTTAGGTAATAGATTTTTTGCAGCTTTTAACTTCTCACTTGCTTTTCTAAAAGCTGTCATTAATTCAATTGACTCTTTAGATGTTTTATCGGTTATAGCATCTAATTCCTCTTGTAATTCAGATACTGAATCTTCAAGTTGTTTGATAACATTAAGTTTATTATCATCAACTTTTTCATCTTCAATAAGTTCTTTGCTTACGGTAATATTCCCTTTTGAATAATTGATATTTAGGTCAATACCTGTTTTAGCATCATTAACACTTAATACATTTACTTTTGCTTTCGTGTTTTCATCTTGTCCGGATATAACTATATGAATATCAAATTCATCTAATTGATATTCAAATGTGATGGTAGGTTCTTTAGATAAGTTGTTTTTTGCTCTACCAAAGGTTACAATATTCGCATCTTCGAGTACAACATTATCAAATGAAAAGGTATCTGACAACTGATTTTGTAAATAATCGGTAATTAACAGTAATGCTTTTACCATTGTAGATTTACCTGAATTGTTTCGTCCTACCATATAGGTAATATTCCCTAATTGAAGCATTGGGAAATTTTGGAAACGTCTGAAATTTTTAAAGGAAATTCCTTTTGTTTGTTTATTCATTTTTTCAAATATTGTTCTTATTAGTGCATTGTATCTACACTGTTATAGTTTCCCATCATCATTTTAGTTCTTTCCTTTAAAGATTTCCTTAATGTTTCGGGTTCTAATACTGTTAGTCTTTCACCATATTGTAGTAGCATACTTTCTAATTCGTAATTTGGAATGAGCTGTAAGCTAATATCAATATGGTCTTGTTGTTCTTGCTTAATCTTTTGAGAACCGTGTAATGGTTTTGTTTTAATATATGGCCATAATGATTTTTCAATTCTTATGGTTATTTCAATAGGGATTTTATTTTCGTCAAAAGTTACACCGATTATATCTTCAAAGTATTCTTTAAAATCGATACTGGTTTCTGCATATTGTTTATCTGATATTTCAATATTAATTATACGGTCTAATGCCAAATTAGTAATGTTATCAAAGTTTGGGTTTTGACCAAATGAAAACCAACGGTTATTATACTGTTTTAAGTAATAAGGATGGAACTCTATAATGGTGTTTAATTCTGATTTAAAACTCTCGTAAGTGACTAATAAAACCGTTTTATTAATAATAGCGTGATATAATGTATTAATAAATTCTTTTCCCTTTAAAAATTCATTCTGATCGAACTCAATAATTTCATTAGCCTGTTCACCAAATTGAAAGGATGCTTCTAATCTGGTGGTTATATTTTCAATCCATTCAAATTGAGGTAAGCCTTTAAATCTATTTAATGTTATTAATGTTTCCTTTAATTCTAATGCTTCTGATTCAGTAAGAGGTTGATTATTGATAGAGAAATTAACATCGCTATAGTAATAATATACCTTTCTACCCATTTTATCCTTTTCAATGGGTGCGTTATAACCGTTCTCACTCATCATAAAAGCTATATCGTCATATACTTGCCTTTTCTGAACTCCTTCTGCATTTCCTGTGAAGTTTTCAATAGCAGATTGACAAGCATTTACTAAATCATCAATAAAATACCTTTTAGATTTATTTCTGAAACATTTATCTAATGCTTGGTATCTGATTATAGCGTGTTTGGTATTTGGCATGTCTTTTATACCTATTTATTTGTATAAAGTAAAAGTAAATATTAATAGTAAGAAAATAAAAATGAATAAATTTAAGTAATAAACGCCCTAAAAACATCTTCTAAGTCACAGTTATACCAACCTTCTTTTTTTAGCTGTTTATCCGTTTTTCCATTCGTCATGTCCCAAATTTTTGCTTTTATTCCAAATTTATTTAAATGAGCCATTTTCCCCTTCATTATTGAAACAGCATTTTCACTTATATCAGGAATAAGTATTACATCATGCCCATATAAAACCTTTAGTTTATCTGAGGTTAGACCATTTATTCCTCCATACGACAACCATACAAATTCTGGTAAATGCATTGCACAAACTAGGGCAGTTTTTTCACTTTCAACTAATACTAAGGTTTTACCTATATTTTCTTCTTTATTAATTAAATGCTCTCCAAAAAGGCAACCATAATATCCATCTGTATTTTTATAAGGGACTTTAAAATAGTTTGTCCTTTTTCCATTGGGATCATAGTAAGACACTTTTGCTTTTTGAACTTTTGATTTAATATTTATATTCCAAAAAATAGTGCCTTTATCCTTACTAGTTCCTATGTAATACATTTTTTTTACTAGTTGCATTTTTTTGTCGCCATACATTCTACCAAGATATCTTAATAAATTATTCTCAGTTTTATTATTTAAAAACCTGTTTATTAGGCTTAATGGTATGTATTTTTGCTTTTTTTTCTTGTCTGTATTACGTTGTAACACCCTAGCATCATGCAATTGTGATACATTTTTGTAATACGTTTGAAATTGAATAGGGGTATATTGTTTTTCTAAATTATTCCAAATAAATTCGTCTCCCTTTTCATTTTTATAAATTGTAGGAGGGAGGGTAGCTACTCCACAAGAATGACAATAACCATAATTATCAGGTAGGTTTTTATAGTTAACGAACTTACCATCTTTAGTATTCTTTTTGCAGCATGGTGTAATGAGCTTAGTATTTCGTTTGGTTTCAAACTCAAGTTTTGGATCAATTTTATAGTACATGCTAAATTAATAATGCAACGTGCAACTCACTATTTTTGAAAGAGGCAATTTAAATTGCATATATACAGTGTGTTATGGATGTTTTTTATGATTTGTGAAGTTGCAGGTTGATGGGGTTTAAATTTTTTGCCATTTTCTTGAAATCGTGCTTTTATGCAATCCAGTAATTTCTTTAACAGCTTTTTGAGACGCTTTATTTTTCTTTGCTAATTTAATAATCTGTTCAATTGTTGGTTCTTCCTTTTTTAGATTTGTATATTGATTAATTATATTTTTAAAGTTATAAAAATAAAATTCATTTAGGTCAATTGCTAAATTTACAACTTCTTCATTTAAGTCATTAGCATAGGTTGAGTGAATAGAATTTTTCATCATAAAAATAATTACACAAAATTTTTGAATGGAAATTTGCATTTTAGACATATATTCCTTGATAATAGGTTTTGCTTCTGACTGTCTAATTATTAGTTCTTGAGTATAATTAAAGATTAATTTTGAAGCCTCTTTTGAAACGAAAATTTGAAACTGTTTTTTGGTCTCATCTGGCATTTCACTTTGTTTTTTATATGCTAAAATGTTCTTTATAGCTTGGTCATAATTATTGGAAGTTTCTGAATTAATTTCTCCCCAAATTAGTTTATCATTTGATGTTAGTTTGGTAGTGAAAAGTAGGCGATCAACAAACCCACTTTCTAAATTTCCATTAGCAAATAATTTAGGAATAAATTGAAATTGTAAACCTCCGATAAGAGTAGGGTAAGTCTCTTTTATTCTAAAGCTTTCAGTCGTTTTACGCGAAATATCAACATATCCATTGGTATACCCTTCAAGTAAGAAGTTCCTCCAAGGAACCCCATCTCTACTATTAGAATTCCCCATCTTTTCTATCAGAGTAAAAATTTCATCATTTGAAATTCCAATCGAATTAGGGTTCTCTGCATGAGCTTTATGCGCAGCTTCTATAGTAGCATTTTGAATTAATATTTGTTTTCTTTTTGGTAAACTTTCATTTTCAATATGATTTTTTAAGTCATTAATATAATTGTCATAATATATGTCATCTATTTCCTTAATTGGTTTAGTGGCAATCTTTATAGCTTCTGACTTTGTATCTCCTCTACTTCCAATTATTGTAAAGTAACAATTGCCATAATTTTTATAACCAAGTTCATTTATATAAAAAGTTAAACCAATAGAAGAGCTTATCGTAAATAATATAGAGCTAAGTAGGTATTCTTTTGGAACTCTTTTATAAATGAAAGCTTGATCTATAAATTCTGAATATGTTTTCGGTAATTCCGATAGTATTGTATTTAGTTTATCTATAGCAATATCAGTATCACTTTTAGATAAGCTTTGTAATTTCTTACTTATATCGTCTGGATTATTGATTTCCATTATATTTAAACTTATTTAATATGAATTACTTTATTATTATTTTCATCATACCTTATCGAAAACATGAAATGTGAAAATTTATCATAATCAAATAAGTTTTTTTCACTTACAGGAAATTCATATGTGCTTTTAAAATGTTCTTTGTTGTTTAAATAGTATTTTAATTCATTAGATATTTTATTAAACTCAAAAACAATCTCTTCAGTGAACAAGGGATTTTTATTTATAGCCTCTATTAGTGCTATAAATTCTAAATACAACTCGTCAATCTCGTTTAATTCTTGATTGTATCTTTTATCATAAATCCAAAATATTAATTCTGCGAACCCTAAAGTTTGTAATAAATATTCATCCTCATTTAATTCTAAGTTTTCGTTTTTATTTGAGATTAACTCTTTTAAAAATTTATTTATAGCTTCTCTGACTATTACGGATATCGACTTTCCTTCTGTCTTACTCAAGGTTTCTAATTCCTCTTTTATATCTTGGTTTAATCTTATATTAATTACTGATGTTTTCATTTTTTTTTTGAATTAGTGGATTATTTTTTTTTGCTAATACTATATGATGAAGCGATGCTTTCTAATTCATCTTTAGTTGATTGACGATTACGGAGTAACCAATCATCTAATTCTTCTCTTTTAAAAAAAATTAGTTTTCCTTCAGGCTTGTAATAAGGTATATTATTTAATGACGTATGTTTATACATACTACTTGAAGAAAGGCCACAGTATTTGCACCCTTCATCGAAAGTTAATACAGGTTTCTGTGTATATAAACCGTTAAGTATTCTATCTAAAATTTCTTTGATGTGTTCCATTTTTAATAATTTTATTTTATTAATAAATGGAATAGCTATTCCTTATTTTGAATTCACCACAAAGATGTGTTACAATAAATTATCAATCATTCATAATTTCATATGTGAATACTCTATGTATTCATTATGAACTAACTTTAACATTTTTTTTTAAATTCACAATTAAACGTTCTAGATATGATTGTTCAGAATAACTAGCTTTTTTATAAGATTTTGAAATATTGGATTGTTTTAATGGTCTTTTATTTTTACTATGGAATTTTTTTGACTTTTCAATATTTGTAAAAGTTAGTTTTTTAAAAAAGTTATTTTTAAAAAGCAATAATAAATATGAGCAAAATTTAGTTTCGCATAAAAAGTGTACTTCTGAATCATGAGATAGTGGATCTTTAAAAAACACATTTATAAAATCATCAAAAGAAGTTTTTTCGTCATCAATGATTACATCAGTTAGCATTAAGTAAGACTCTTTTGATTTGAAAGTATCAACAAATTCTTTCTTACATCCAAAATAATTAACTTTTACATCTTCATCATTTTGTTTTTCGATATTGTGAATTACTTTATCACTAGTTAATATGGGGTAAGCTAAAGCATGTAGTTCTTTAAATATTAATGTATTTTGAGTTTGAATATGGTTTGCAATGATATCAAACTTTGGCATATGTTTAAATCCTTCAAATTTATTTATTTTATACATAAAGCTGTAAATATCTCTTAAATTCCGAAAATCAATCATTACTTTTTCATAGGCCCGGTATTTGGATAAGTTTAATACGAAATTTTTAAAATTAGACTTCTGTTGATTGTTTGTAATTTTTTTAAATTCTGGTTCTAATATTCTTGGGATAACTTCAAATTGATGTTCTTCTTCAAATATTGCAGTTCTTGTATGAAATTGATGTAGTAAGTCTTTGTAAGTATCTTGTGTGACAATATTTGATTTTTTTATTTCAATGAATTTATTAATTATATCATTATATGTTTTTTCAAAACTAAAAAATTGAGATTTATTGGTAATTAATGTTATTTCAACAAGCTTAATAGCATTTTTACTTTCTTCCTTTAATTTTTTCAAGTATAATTTTATATAGTCCATTTAATCAAATATTAAAAATTAAGTTCTGGTAAATTATCAATTGCATCATCTTTTAAATTATCTATGTAATTTAAGTATTTGATAGTGTTTTTTGTTGAAGCATGTCCCATTGCATCGGCTACTGTTTTTAAATTTGTTCCATGTTGGAGAAGTTGAGTTGCAAAAGTATGTCTAGCACAATAAAAAGTGATATGCTTTTCAATTTTAGCTCTGCTAACCCAATTTTTTAAACACTTATTTATACCATTGTCAGATATGTCCTTTCCTTTATTATTCTTAATGCTAAATATATAATCGTCTTTATCTCCTTTTTTACCCAAACTATTTAATAGCGATTCTCTTAATTTTAATTCAACTTTTTGATTGGATTTTTCTCGTCTTATAGAAAGTCGGTTATTAGTAATATTTTTCCATTGGAGTTTTTTGATTTCAGCAAAACCTAACCCAGTAAAGCAAGAAAATAAAAATGCTTTTTTCAATTCGCTATTACCGCAATCTGTATTAGCCAACAGTTTTAATTCATCTGATGTTAAAACTTGTTTTTTTAATTCATCGCTTTTAGTTTTCTTATTGAATTTAATATTCTTAGTTGGATTATCTCGTATCATACCTTTTAACTCAGCATCATTAAGTATTTTTTTAAACCTTGTAAAATAATTATGTGGGGTTTCTCCTTTTAAATTAGATTCATTGTTTAAGTAATCCATGTAATCCTTCATAATAGAAGGACTGATTTCTATGAGTTTTAGTTTGGGGTTCTTGACAAATTTTTCAAAATGTTTTAAGGTTGCTTCGATCATTCTAATATCCTTTTTTTTGTAATTCGAGATAAAGGAATTTGCGTAATCGAAGAAATTGATTCTTTTTAAATGTACAGGTAAATAATTGGTGTCTCGAGAGAGTAAGTCTAATTCTCTATTTGAACGAATCATTTTAGCAATGGTTCTTTTTTCTTTCTTTATAGATTTTGAATCACTAGGGTCAATCTTAATATCTAAAAATTCATAAGTTCGATCTCCATTATGATATATATCTAAATAGTATTTAATAGCTCCTTTTGCTAATTTTTTTTCTCTTAAAATAACACTCATAATTTCAGTAACAATATAGTAACAAAAATATGAAAATATCGGCAAGAATATACAAGTAAAATATAATTTTTGCTAATTATTCTATCATCATGCTTATTGATTCCTATGTTTTTCTTTCTTATGTTTATTTTTAAAGTACCCACCTCGAGTACTTTAAAACCAAGTTTTTAACTTGGTTTTTTATTTTTTTAATATATACAGTTTTCCTACTTTTGCAATCGCTTTAAAAAAGAAAAATACAATTAACTAAAATTTATACAATGGAGTCAATGATGATTTATATGCCAATTGCAATGGCAGCTTTAGGATTAATTTACATGCTTGTAAAGAAATCATGGGTAATGAAGCAAGATGCTGGAGATGGTAAAATGAAAGAAATTTCTGACCATATCTATGAAGGAGCTTTGGCCTTTTTAAGTGCAGAATATAGACTGCTTTCAATTTTTGTAGTGATCGTAAGTATTTTGCTTGCAATCGTTTCTTTTATTGTACCTACTACACATTGGTTAATTGTTATTGCTTTTATTTTTGGAGCTGTATTTTCTGCTTTTGCAGGAAACATAGGGATGAAGATCGCAACAAAAACAAACGTTAGAACAACACAAGCTGCTCGTACAAGTTTGCCAAATGCATTGAAAGTTTCTTTTGGTGGAGGTACCGTTATGGGGCTTGGCGTTGCTGGTTTAGCCGTTTTAGGTTTAACAGTATTCTTTATTGTTTTCTTTCATTTTTTTATGGATGGTGCTTGGACAACTACAGAAGATATGACCATAGTACTCGAAACATTGGCTGGGTTCTCTTTAGGAGCTGAGTCGATTGCTTTATTTGCACGTGTTGGTGGAGGAATCTATACAAAAGCTGCAGATGTAGGTGCTGATTTAGTTGGGAAAGTAGAAGCTGGTATCCCAGAAGATGATCCTCGTAACCCAGCTACCATCGCAGATAATGTAGGTGATAATGTAGGTGATGTTGCAGGAATGGGTGCTGATTTATTTGGTAGCTATGTGGCAACAGTATTGGCTGCAATGGTTTTAGGAAATTATGTAATTAAAGATATGGGAGGTGCAATTCAAGATGCTTTTGGCGGAATTGGCCCCATTTTATTACCAATGGCAATCGCTGGAGCAGGAATTATTATTTCTATTATCGGTACGATGTTGGTAAAAATAAAAAGTAACGAAGCAAAAGAAACTGAAGTGATGGGAGCTCTAAACTTAGGAAACTGGGTTTCTATAGGATTGGTTGCTGCGTCCTGTTTTGGATTGGTAACTTGGATGCTACCTGAAACAATGCAAATGAATTTCTTTGGTGAAGGCCTACAAGAAATTTCTTCAATGCGCGTATTTTATGCAACCCTTGTTGGACTCGTAGTTGGAGCTGTAATTTCTTCGGTTACTGAATACTATACAGGATTGGGTAAAAAGCCTATTTTAAAAATTGTTCAACAATCAAGTACAGGAGCTGGAACCAATATTATTGCTGGTTTGGCAACAGGTATGATTTCTACATTCCCTTCTGTATTATTATTCGCAGGTGCCATTTGGGCATCGTATGCTTTTGCAGGATTTTACGGGGTGGCTTTAGCTGCATCAGCAATGATGGCTACTACAGCTATGCAATTAGCAATTGATGCATTCGGACCTATTTCTGATAATGCAGGTGGTATTGCTGAAATGAGTGAGCAAGAACCAATCGTAAGAGAACGTACAGACATATTAGATTCAGTTGGTAATACAACTGCTGCAACAGGTAAAGGTTTTGCCATTGCTTCTGCAGCACTAACGTCGTTAGCTTTATTTGCTGCGTATGTTACTTTTACAGGAATTGACGGAATTAATATTTTCAAAGCACCAGTGCTAGCAATGTTATTTGTTGGTGGAATGGTACCCGTAGTATTTTCAGCTTTGGCAATGAATGCGGTAGGGAAAGCAGCAATGGAAATGGTACAAGAAGTTCGTCGTCAATTTAGAGAAATTCCAGGTATTATGGAAGGAACTGGGAAACCGGAATATGATAAATGTGTAGCAATTTCTACCAAGGCATCATTAAAAGAAATGATGTTACCAGGTTTATTAACCATAGGATTTCCTTTAGTGATTGCTTTTGTTCCAATGCTATTTGGAATGGATAATTTAGCAATTGCAGAAATGCTAGGTGGTTATATGGCTGGAGTTACTGTAAGCGGTGTGTTATGGGCAATCTTTCAAAACAATGCAGGTGGAGCTTGGGACAATGCTAAGAAATCTTTTGAAGCAGGTGTTGAGATTAATGGTGAGATGACTTATAAAGGCTCTGAAGCGCATAAAGCGGCCGTAACTGGTGATACTGTTGGAGATCCGTTTAAAGACACTTCAGGACCTTCAATGAATATATTAATTAAATTAACTTGTTTAATAGGCTTAGTAATTGCTCCAATATTAGGGGGTCATACGGTTACTACGCAAGAGGATGAAACTGTAATTGAAGTAAGCCAAACAGCTACTACGAGTGATAGTACAGAAATGAAAGTGTTGGTGAAAAAACAAGATGGCGAAAAAAATGCTACTGTTATAAAAACTACAGAGATAAACGGTAAGAAGGAAGTAATCGTTGAAAGTATTGAAGGAGATGAGGTTGATAACCTAATTGCAAATTACGAAGAGTAATACTTTCTTTATATAAAATTAAAAAATGCGAACTGAATAAGTTCGCATTTTTTAATTGATTCTATTTAGGTTTTCATCTATATCTTTATTTTTAAATGATATTTCTTTTAGCTTTCCAAAAGAATATTTTATTGAAATAGCGACTTCACTCGCATCTGAATAATAAATAGTATTCGCCCGAATATTATTTACTTGATATGACTCTTCAAATCGCAATGATTTAAAAATATCGTTGAAGCCTAAAGAAACATTCATTTTTTTGAAAAATTCTTTACTAAACGAAGTGTTTACTGTGAAAACACCATTTCTTTTATAAACACCTTCTTTATGTTTCGTATAACCCCAACCATTTATTGATGCAGAAAAGGTATTGTTAATTTTGAATTGATGGTTGCTATAAATGTACAAATACGGGCTTGCCTTAAATGTAGCCGCATTTTTATCACTTATTTTCTTAGTGATGAAATCTATAACCGTTGTAGAATTCCAAAACTTATATTTTATGGGAACGGTAAATTCCAAATTAAACCCTTCTTCTTTCTCAAAATTAGTTGGTGACATGGTACTTATTTTTGAAATAGCACTATAGGCTATATTATAAAAAACGGGGTTTTCGTTTCTAAAATAACTTGCACCAATTGAATACTTCTTCAATTCATAGTTCAGAGAGAGGTCATTAATTATGGTTGGTTTTAATTCAATATTTCTATTGAACTCTAAAAACGGGTTAATATAAGTCGAGATTGAGCTGATGTTTGTAAAGTTAGGTCGTACAATACTTTTAGCGTAGTTTAAGGTCAAACTTTTAATGCTATCTATTTCAAAAGTTACTATCGCTTTAGGGAATAGTTTCATATGATTCCTATCAACCAAGAGATTATCTTGATTTAGATAACCACCTTTGCCATCTGTAATTTCAGCTCTGATACCTGTCGTAAACGAAAATTTATCTGTTTTACCCGATAATTGGGTATAACCTGCATAATTATTTTCTCTATAATCATAATTTGAAATTGTGTTTACAGCTGGGTTTAAAATCGAAATGTCGGCAGATGTTGATGCATTTGTTATTGCCACTGAAGTTCCTGATTCCAATTTGTACTTATTCTCGAACTCCTTTTCAAAATCAGCTTTTAACGAAAGTACATCTACTTTAAAATCTTGAAGTCTTTTTTGAATAAGAATTAGATCAGCACTATTCAAACTATTCGCAATGTCACTTCCCAACTCTTTGTTATAAAAGGAATATTGTGCTCCAATAAATAAATTCCCTTTTTTTGTCAACGATTTATTATAATTTACATTGGTGCTCGAATAAAATCTAAAATCATCATTGTCACTACGAGTAAAAATATGATCTTCTATATTATTTTCCTTGTTAGTTGTAGTTGTTTTTATAAGAAACGCGTCCTTTTGACTTCTAAGTGTTGAGCTTAAAGAGAAATAATCATTTTTGTTAAATTGGTAAAAAAATCCGCCACCAACTATAAATTGAGGTCTTTTTGTATCAGCTGATTTTGCCAAATATCGCGATTCAATATTTTCGTTTTCAATAACATAATCGGAACTATTACTTTCCCACGGATGTAGTTTATTATAAGCTACATTTAGCTTAAATTCTAACTTATTCTTTTTAAAACTAAGGTTACTACCCAATAGATTATTAAAATTATTACGGAAAGAAGCAGTTTCTGTAAGCACTCCCTTAATTCCGTTCTTATTTGAAAACTTAGGGTTAATTAGTAGTACACTTCTACCTTCTGCCTCATACTTAGAAGAAGGATGATCTATGATTTCAATAGACTTAATATCTGCTATCGTTAAATTTTTTAGCTCTTGTATTGAAATTTTTTGATTTCCTAAATAGATAAGTGCAGTTCCTTTGCCAATTATATTTATAGATTCTCTGTCGTTTGCTATTTGTATTTTAGGAAGTTTAGCTAATAAATCTACGGGATTCGTTTCCGATGAAAAAATAGAATTTTCAACGTTTACAATGATGTTACCGTTTTTGTATTCTATGGGTTGCTTCGTAGCAGTTATTTCAATCTCGTCTAGCCTTGTTGTACTTTCAATTAATTTTATGTTGAGTTCTGTGTCTTTTTCAAGAGTAATCGTTTTTTCAAATTCCTTAAAGCCTAGACAAGAAACTTTTAAGATATAAGTTCCTTGGCTTATTTTATCAAAATAAAAATTCCCGTCGTTAATGCTTGTATATGCTATTATTTTGTCATTAGACGCTATTAGCAACACATCTCCATAGGTTAATACTACTTCTTTATTAGTGACAATTCCGTTTAAACTATACTGATTTTGAGCATAGACTGTATTACAGAGAACTAATAATAAGGCTACTTTTAATATTCTGAACATTACCTTGTTTTAGATATACAAAGAACTTAAAGAGTATTTAAAATACGATACAAAAAGGGTATGAATTAGGTGCTAGTACCAGTACTATTCTTAAATATTAGACTTAGTTCGTCTCTATTTGAGATGTTTAGTTTTTGGTAAATGTTTGTAATATGAGTTTTTACGGTACTTAAACTAATAAACAATTCTTGAGCAATTTCTTTATTAGATTTTCCTTTTAAAATCAAGTTTTTGACGGTAGTTTCTTGTTTGCTTAACGAAAACGCCGGTGTTTTTTTACGATTCGTATTATATGTAAAAATCAACAATCCAATTAATGAGAGTGCGAGTATTATGTTTAACCATTTGCTATAAGCATATTTAGATGCTACCTCTGAAATAGCCATTTTTGTAAGCATGTTTTCTAAAAACAAATATTCATTCGGATTAATTTCACTTTCTTTTAGCTCCTCCAAAAAAGTGATATAAAAATTCTTGTTTTGACTAAGATCTTTTGCAAGTAGATTTTTAGTGTTTAGTTCTTTTATACTTATAAGTTTAACAGCTAAAATTTGCAAAGAATCCTTTGTAAATGAATGAATTTCAGACAAATACTTTTGTTTATCTTTTATTTTTGAAGTTTTAAGCTTAAACGCTTTAAACTTTTGCAATTCATAATGAGTTGAATTGTAGACGTTATTTTCAGTTGATTCACGAGTTTTATTTTGAAAAGCCACAGTATCAATTCTATTTTGCGAAATTACCAGAATAGTGCAAAATAAAAAGAGTATACCAACACCGTTTTTCATTACTTAATTATTATAAGTTCCCGTTGTTTCATGTTTAGACCTAGAATAACCCGTGTATTTGCGCATCAATTTTGTCGATAACAGATCCTAAGTCCTCAGGTTTATCTACAAAATCTAAATTATCAACATCAATAATTAATAATTTTCCTTTGGTGTAGGTTGTTATCCATGCTTCATAACGCTCATTCAATCTACTTAAATAATCAATACTAATTGAATTTTCGTAATCCCTACCTCTTTTATGAATTTGACCCACTAGGGTTTGGATATTTGCACGTAAATAGATTAATAAATCTGGCGGAGCAACCAACTTTTCCATCAATTCAAATAAAGAAGAGTAATTGCTGAAATCGCGATTTGTCATCAAGCCCATCGCATGTAAATTAGGAGCGAAAATATGGGCATCTTCATAAATGGTTCTATCTTGAATAATATTTTTACCACTTTCGTGGATTTCTAATATTTGACGAAATCTACTATTTAAAAAGAATATTTGTAAGTTAAATGACCAACGTTCCATTTCTGAGTAAAAATCATCTAAATACGGATTTTCTTCAACAGACTCAAAATGAGGTTTCCATTTATAATGTTTAGCTAATAATTTGGTTAATGTAGTTTTTCCAGCGCCAATATTTCCAGCAATTGCTACGTGCATTTTTTTTAGTTTAATTTTGTTATTTGAGCCTTTAAAGGTAAAATTATTTTTTGAAAAAAGTATAGATATATAAAACATTAGAATCAAAAAAATACAGATTGTCTTTTGAGATCCAAAAATGATTTAAATCGTGTTTTTTGTAAGATACTAATATCATTTTAGAATTGTTGTCTTGCAGGTGGTATAGTTTATTATTTTTTAAATAGATAATTCCGTCGTTGTAAGGAACTACTTTTTGAATATTTGTTTCGGTAAATGAATTTATAAAGCTCCCATATTCATTAAATTTCAAAATCTCATTTTCTGAGATTAACCAACAAAATTCGTAATTACTAGTTTGTAATACACCTTGAAAATTAGCTTTGTAAAAGGAGAGTGATTGGGTATTAAAAATAGTTTTCTTGTTTTTGTAATTCCACAATGAAAGTTGATTGTCATCTAAACTGTATAGCCATAGGTTGTTGATTGAAGAAATACTTACAAAAGCAGCATTTTTAGCGTAGGCTTCAGTGGTTAAATTGATGGTATTTGACAATTCGTTTAATCGATTGTCAAGAATTACCACCGTATTAAAATCGCGATAGAACAGTACAATTTTTAACGGATTTGTAATGTCAACGGAGCTAATTGTTCCTAACTGTGTATTTGTATACGTATAGGTGTCAGAAGTTGATTTTTTATAAACCGTTGTGCCGCGAATGAAATAATAATTCTCAAAAGTATCAACACCAATAAAGATATCGGCTTTAAGTGGTTGTTCTTCTACAAATACCGCAGCAAGCTCTTGTCCAGAGGCAAAAAATTGTTGAAAAAACAAAAAACAAAAAAGTAAGTGTTTCATTAAAGTAAAAGTACTAAATATAAATTGTTCTAATATTTTGTAACCTGTTTTGTTAGTCTAACGTCATAGACAGTGTAACCCAATTAGAATATTAATTAAAATTTAAACAGTATGCACCCAGAAGAAGTATTAATACCACTTGCGTTTTTTGCAGCAATATTTGGCATTTTTTATTTATACATTACCGCAAGAAATAAAGAACGTTTATCAATGATAGAAAAAGGAGCAGATGCTTCCATGTTCACCAGTAAACGCAACTTTTACGCAATGACCTTAAAAGTAGGAATGCTTTTAGTAGGTATTGCCTTAGGAATTTTAATTGGTTCTCTAATTGATGAGTATACTAATTTACCTGAGGAAGTAGGTTATTTTTCAATGATTTTCCTTTTTGGAGGAATTGCATTGATCACAAATGCCCTTATGGAAAAGAAAGATGCTGAAAAGTAGCCCTCTCTTTTAACGAACTCACAAACACTATTTGGCATATACCGAATAGTGTTTTTAGCAGTCCATAAACTTATCGTTTTTTACTTAAGAATTCGTCGAATTGTTTTCTTAGAAACGTATAGCGTACAAAAGCATCGTTACCCAACGCTTGAGGTTGGTCAGTAATCATTTGATACAAATAACTCACATGGTTTTCTAATTTAGGCTTGTCGTAGCGTTCTTCTCCTTTAACTAATTCTTCTAATTGCGCATTTAATTTTGTCCGCTTTCTATTCGATTTTTCAAGTGACAGGGCATTTTTTATATCAGCTTTTTCCTGTTGAATTTCTAACAATAGAGTGGCTGTTTTAAGTGATAGTTCTTCTTGTGTTTTTAAATGTTCAACACGTGTTCCAATGGTTGCAAGATTTGGGTGTAGCGCTACCGTTAAATTTTGTTTCTGCTTTTTCCCGGCGTACTCTAGCACTACGTCGTAGTTTCCTGGTGAAACTCTTGGTCCTAAGAGTTTTAATTTGTTTTGTTGTCCTAAATCATGTCTCACATTCCAGTTTGTTTTTCGAATGCCGAGTGCATTTACAGGTAAATCGATCAATTTAGATTTTCGCTCATAAACCATTTCCTGATTACTGTTATATATTGATAATTTCACTTCCTCTTTATCATTTAAATTGGGTGTTGTGAAGTAGATATTTGCTTCATCATTAATTGTTTTGGATATTGGATACAATTGAAATTTATTGGAGTCATCTTCATTAAAATAACGCAAAGCACCAATATCTTTCATTATCCAAAAGGAACGACCTAATGTTGAAATGTTTAGATTGTCTCTAAATATTTTTATATCTGTTATGGGTACAATGGGAAGATTTTGTTGAAACGGTTTCCAATTTATACCGTCGTCAAATGAAATGAACATTCCAAATTCAGTACCGGCAAATAACAATCCCTCTCTTGTGTTATCTTCTCTTACTACGCGAACAGGAAAATCATTGGGGATGCCTTTGACTGCCAAATTCCAGGACTTTCCATAGTCTTCTGTAATGTAAATGTATGGCCGGTCATCTCCTAGAAAATCTCTATAAACAGCGTAATAGGCTTTGCCTTTTTGATGTGTTGATAGATGTATTTTAGAAACGCGTCCACCAGTAGCTAATTCTTTTGGGGTAATGGTTTCCCAGTCAACTCCCTGATTTTTTGTGATGCTAAATTTGCCATCATTGGCACCCGTCCAAATAACTCCTTTTTCTAAAGGAGACTCTTCAATAGCATATAGAACATTGTAATACTCTTCCCCAGAAATGTCTTCATCTATAGGGCCGCCACTACGCATGTTAAAGGTTTTGTCATTAGTAGTTAAATCTGGAGATATTTGTTTCCAATTTAAGCCACTATCATCTGTTTGATGTACAAATTGAGAACCAAAATAAACACGATTGGGATCGTGAGGTGATACCTCAAGAGGTACAACTCTTTGAAATCGATATAGAATTTCATCTGGATGATTGCTGTACAGACTTTCTGCACCGATATAGTAATTTTGTTGAAATCCTGTTATTTTATTGAATACTCCAAACTGACCTTTGCAATTGGTATATACAATGTTTGGATCTCCGGGTTTTGGAACTACAGGTCCTGTTTCACACCCACCAATATCTTCCCAGTATTGTAATTTAGACAAACCATGCCCTTTATTTGAATCAAATACATCAAGTCTAGGTGGGCTGCTTGGCACTCGAATAGTAGAATTGTCTTGTTGTCCAGAGTATAAGTAATAGGGGTAATTGTCATCAATTTCTAAAGAATATAATTCTGCTGTTGTTTGATTCATCACGGTTGACCAGTTATGACCACCATCAATACTCACAGATGCCCCACCGTCATTTCCAGCCAAAATAATTTCAGTGTTATTGGGATTGATCCACATGGCATGATGATCCTCATGTGGATAGTTTGGATAATCTTGCCATGATTTACCACCGTCAATAGTTTTAAATAATTTTTTGGTACCCGTCCATAATTCATCTGCGTTTTTAGGACTGGCATTGAGGTTGGTAAAATAGAAAGGTCTGTACATCATATCTGTTTTGACCCGCTTTGGTACCTGAACATAGGCCCAAGTTTCACCATAATCATCACTTTTATACAATCCTTCTTCATGGGTAGGTGCTTGAATCAACGCCCAAACCCTACTAGGTTGATCTGAGCTTACCGCAATATCAATTTTACCAATTAAACCTTGAGGAAGTCCACTTTCTATTTTCTTCCAGTGGTCACCACCATCAACAGATTTAAATATTCCTCCAGTAGTATCTCCACTAATTATCGTCCAAGGTTTGCGTTCTCCTCTCCACATGGCAGCGTATAGCACGTTCGGTTGATTTGGTGCGAACTCAATATCAACAGCGCCAACACTATCTGATAGCTGTAATACTTGCTCCCAATCTTTGCCACCATTTTTTGTTCGGTATACGCCACGATCGGTCGATTTCCTAAAAGGCTGACCAATTACGGCAGCGTAAACAATTTCTTTTTTATCAGGATGGATTTTAATCGCTCCAATTTGACCTGCATTTTTTAATCCAACATGTTTCCAAGTGCTCCCAGCATCAACAGATTTATAGATTCCTTTTCCAACAATAACATTGCTTCTAATACCATCAGAACCCGTGCCAACATATACTGTTTTAGCATCATTTTGATAAACGTCAATGGCACCAATAGAGGGGCTTTCAAAATAACCATCAGAGATATTTTCCCAATGATTTCCATAATCTTTGGTTTTCCACAATCCACCACCAGTGGCTCCCATATAAAATGTATTGATACTGTCATTAACTCCAGAAACGGCAGTAACACGGCCACCTCTTGAGGGCCCTATATTTTCAAATTGGAGTGCTAAATTAGGTATTGTTTTCGGTTCGAGTTTTACAGGCCCTTCACCTCTGGCACCCATTACTTTTTCGGAAGTGTTTTTTTCCTGAGCAGTTAAGGAGCCAATCGAAATTAATAGGAGTAAAGTAATAAAAAGACGCATAGTTTTAATGGAATTATTTGATGCTAAACATGTGATTTATTTGAGGTACGCTTCAGCTTTTTGTAACAATATGTTTTTATAATTTAAATAGTTTTCGGGAGTTACTGGAATAATTTCATCTACCATTGGAGGGTTTCCTTCTGCAATTTGACCGTTTGGTCTAATGGTATGACCGATATCCCACATAAAGCTTACTAAAGGTTTATTTTTTCCGGGAAATGTAAGTGTTTCCGTCCATTCCCAAGTATTGCTATATCCACCATCTACCATTCCCATGGTATAGCCTAGATTATTGTCAATAATCATTGCAGAGAATTGTGTGAGATGAGAACCTCCCCAAGGGCCAAAAAAGGCAACCATTTTTCCTTTAAAGTGCTTTTTTGCTGGTTGCATTATCCAATCAGAGTAATGTGGTAAATGTGCACATTTAAAAGGGGTATTGTTGCTATATGCCTGACCAGCCGCTAAGCCTTTTAATACGGGACCATTGAGCCAGTCTATCGCCCAAGTACCATCATCTTCTGTTTCTCTACTGTCGTGATCCATCAAGCCTTTTTTACTTAAATAGCGCCGATTATAATCGGCAATAAAATCGAAGGTAATATCACTGAGTTTTAAATTTCCACCAGTTGTTTTAAATGCTTTTGGAGACAAACGAGCCAATGCATAGGCACCTTGACTTCCGCCACGGCTATCTATAGCATCGATGATTAAATTGTAATCTAATTTGTTGTTGTTTTCCGCCCAAATCATTAGGGCATCAATGGCTTCTGGCAAATCGCCTCTAAATCCGTACCACCACAACACCAAGTTTTTTTTGTTTGAGTCAGTTGGTTGGTAAACCTTAAAGCTCTCATAGCGAAATGAACTAACCTCTTGATAGCCTGGGTATTTATTAAATACGCGACCATGGGTCCAATCTACTGTATCCAAATAATCTAAGACAATGGTATATTTTTTACCTTTTTTAGGTTTGAGTTCAAGTGTGAGTTGTTCTTTAAAAAATGAGGCAGGTAATGAATAATTGCGCGTTGCGAGATCATAGGCAGCTTTGATATAAAAATTATTTAACGTTGAATGTCTGGTATACGCTTTTACTTTTTCTGTATATGTACTAAGTTCTTCTCCATTAATACTAACAAGACGATCTCCTATTGCCGGCGTTCTCTTTTGTGTAGCACCTAAATTTTTGCCAATATCGGCAACAAAGAAAACGGGTTCTTTTTTGCTGAAATCTGGAAAAAATCGGATTGGAGCTTGCCCTTCAGCTATAGGTTTTGGGGTGATACCTCCTTTGACTGTATTTACAGACAAATGACGATCTCTTCGTGCTGCACTTAATTTTTTGAGCGCAAAAAAGAGCTTGTCTTCGGTATCTGCTTGAATTATTTCTTGTTCAAGTGCTTGCATTGATTCAAGCGGATCAAAATTTAAATTTTTATTTTTTATTGGTGACCACGCTTCTCGCTGTTTTGTTTTTTCTATAATATAATCAAATAGCGCTTTTCGATCTTCAAGAGTACCAGCTCCTTGATCCGTCTGTGTCCATCCATTAAAGGAGATTGTGAGCGTTAAAATTAGGATAAAGTATTTCATTTGCGTTGCGTTTTAAAATTGATATTAATCTTCATCTGGTTTCCAATCCGATTCAAACTTTGAAACAATGGTAGTGGCAACCATATCACCCATACAATTTACAGTAGTATTACCCATGTCAATGAGTCGATAAATTCCACCAACAATGGCTACGATTTCTAAAGGTAGATTAAAGGCCTGGGCAAAGAGCATGGCCGTAACCAGTCCGCCTCCAGGTATGCCTGAAGATCCTTCAACCACTAACAATCCGATAAGCACCACCTGTACCAATTCCACAAAAGTAAAATCGAGACCAGCGGCCTGTGCGGTAAAAATCAAAATTCCAGCTAACATAATCGAAGTCCCATCTTTGTTAAATTGAGCTCCCATTGGAAGTGTGAATGCATAAATTTTCTTTGGTAATTTCATCTTGGTTTCGGCGATATCTAAAGAAACCGCTAAACTTGCTAAACTACTGCAAGTGGCCACTGTTGTGGCATATAACTCTTTTGTTTTTTTGAAGAACCATCGGATAGAAACTTTGCCCACTCCTTTTAATAAGATCATATAAAAAATGACCATTATAAGTTGGGCAACATAGATTGTACCAATAAATTTACTTAGTGAGCCGATAATTTTTGTTCCAAATTCAGCAAAAGTAGCGGCCATTAAGGCACCCAAACAGAGTGGAGAAAGCAGTAAAATAAACTCTACTAGTTTTCTCATTAACTGTGCAATAGTATCGTATGCTTTAACTACGACTATTTTTTGAGGCTCTGGTAATTTTAAGCTTACAATCCCTAGCAATACTGCAAAAACAACAATTTGAATTAAATTTCCTTCAGCAAAAGATTTAAAGATATTTGTTGGAATCATGCTCAATAGCAAGTCGCCAATTTGTGGAATTTGGCCAATATTTGTATCTACTTCTCCTGTAAGAGTCATTCCCTCTCCTGCCTTTGAAATTTTCATTAAGGAGATGCCTATAACAATGGCAATGGTAGTTGAAAAAAGATACCAAATCAGAACTTTAACTCCAATTCTACCAAATGATTTGACATCGCCCAAGGCAGAAATTCCAGAAAGTAAATTGAAAAATACAAGAGGAATGGCAGCCATGATTAATAAATTAAGAAAGCCAATCCCAATAGGTTTAACAAAGAGTATTTTTTCTCCGAGCCATAACCCTAGTATGGCTCCTAAAAGCATCCAAAGTAATACGCGCGTAGCAAAAGGTATTTTAAGGTATTTTTTTAGCATGTTATGAATTCAATGTTTTTACAAACTTAGTCAATCCTTCAAGTCCTGCTTCAATTTCCTCCCAAGATTTTACACAATTGATCCTTACATAATATTCACCCATTTTACCAAAAGAAGATCCTGGAATAATGGCAACTTTTTGTTCTTCTAATAGATTGTTGCAAAAAATTTCAGAAGTTATTTTCAATTCAGAAATATCTACCCAAGCATAAAATCCGCCTTCTGGAGTATAACAATTCAATCCATCTATTTCATCGATTTTACGGGTAAAATAATTGACTTTCTTTTCCCATTCATCCCAATACCTCAAAACTTCATCTCTTGGTGGATTTGCAAAAGCGACGACTCCACCGGCTTGAGCAAACGAATTTACGCAAGTAATTAAATGTTGTTGGAGTTTTGACATTTGCTCAATTTTTTCTTCACTGGCATAGGCGAAACCAAGGCGCCAGCCACCCATTGAAAAACTTTTTGTCAAACTCATAAGGGTAATGGTATGAGCTGCCATTCCTGGTAGGGTAGCTAAATTGAGATGTTTGTTACTTCCCCAAACAGTTCTTTCATAAGGTTCATCAGTTATAACTGTTAAATTGTATTTTTTCGCTACAAAAGCAATTTCTTCTAAATCTTCTAGGCGATGCACTACACCTGTAGGATTGTGAGGAGAACAAAAAATAATCGCTTTCGTTTTCTCGGTAATTGCTGCTTCTAATTGTTCTCTTTTCCATTTAAAGTTGTTTTCTTTCAATAAAGGAACCGGAACAGAAACACCTCCTAGATAGTTAATTGTTTGCTGATAGCTCACAAAACAAGGGTCCTCTACAATTACTTCATCACCATTATTTAGGAGTGTAAGTAAAGAAATAGTTAAGCCTTGTTTACAACCCATGGTTGCCACAATTTCCTTTTCAGGATTTGCATTTATATTATTTTCTCTTTTTAATTTTATAGCACAAGCAGAGCGATAGGCCGTCGTACCTTTTGCCATGGTTTGATGCGTGTCACCGCTTTTCATGGCTGTGATGGCGCCATCTACTACATATTGAGGGGTATGTTCAAAGGCTCTTCCTGCTGAGAAATCATAGACTATTTCTCCAGATTCTCTCATCTTCTGCGCTTTGTCGGCAATTTTAACCGTAGCAGATGATACAGATTCTACTACTCTTTTTGATAGCATCATAATTTGTTAGTTTTTTCTATTTCAGAAAAACGGCAAGCCTTTTTTATTACTTGCCGTTCGTTCACTAATTCAAATAAATATAAAAATGGTTTTTGTTAATAATTATTCTGATCCATGTTAGGATTGCCGTTAAATTCTGCCTGTGGTATAGGCCAAGCATAAAGGTCGTTAGGATAATCTAGAGTACAGATATCTGCAGAACAATCATTTCTAGTGAAACCGCGTTGCAATCTTTTTAAATCGAATAAACGATTTCCTTCAAAGGCTAATTCTTTTCTGCGTTCAGTAATAATATCTTCAATTAAGGCAGGTCCGCTAGATGTAATTGCTGAAGCATTAGATCGTGCTGTGATTAAATTCACCAACGTGCGTGCTGTTTCATCTTGACTGTTTCTAGCTTCAATTTCGGCTTTCATTAAAATGAGTTCTGTTAATCGAATAACTGAATATGGAGTGTCGTCGGGAGCAGCACCAAAGTCACCTGGATATTTAAAAACATGTTGATCTGTATTTTCAATTTTATACCAATTTAATCTTAAATCATTTGGCTCATAAAGATCATATAGATCATCTGAAATAGCATGTGCTGCATTGCCATTATTTGATGTGTAGATATCGATAATTGATCGATTTGTTGTGGTTGTTTCTCCTGCTTCGTTGATATATAATTGAAAGATACTTTCAGATTGAACAATTTCAGTTCCAGTCCATTCATTAATGAATTCTAGATCTCCCAATCCAGATGATGGATAGAAGCCTGTAGTATAATTATCAATTAAATTATAACCACCTTGATTTATTACGGTGTTGGCATCAGTCAATGCAGCTGGATAATTTGCTGTATAAAAGTGCATTCTAGCTCTTAAACTTAGTGCTGCATAATAATCTAGAAAATGATAAGAGCTTCCAGATCTAGAAAGGTCACTCGCATTTTCCAAAATAGAAATTGCACTATTCATTTCAGAAAATATAAAATCAAAAACTTCGCCAACTGTATTTCTAGCAGGCTTGTTTTCAATACCAGTTTCAGTAATAATTGGCACTCCTAAATGTGATTGATCAACAGTGAAATTATAATCTTGAGCAAAGACTTGCGTTAGACAAAAATGAGCATACGCTCTAAGCACTTTACTCTCTGCTATAATCCTACTTTTTACAGACTCTGTGATATCAGAAACATTTTCAATATTTTCTAATATTGCGTTTACGTTATTGATTAAAATATAGGCATCTTGCCACAATAAGGTAGTTGTATTTGCATTCAGATTTAATAAATAGGCATGAGGCATACGATCTGAATTGCCACCTGCAGATTCTCTATCGGAAGGAATTTTTCCATTGTCTGAAGCGGCATCGCCAATAATCGCAAAATCAGTACCGTAAATACCTTTTAATTTTAAAAAGGTGTAGGCGCCGTTTAGGGCTAGAATTGCCCCTTCTTGGGTTTCGAATACACTCGAGGACGCAACAGCTGTTTCAGGAATTACATCCAGTTCATCTTCACATGAAGTACTACTAAAAACGAGTACTAAAAATAAAAGGGTATATTTTATAAAGTTTTTCATATTGTGTTTTTTAAAAAGTAAGTTTCGCTCCAAAAGTAAAAGTACGTGGTACAGGATAGGCATCTGATGTTGGATCATAACCTGGGTAATCTGTTTGAATCCATAAATTTTGTCCTGTTAAGCTCAAACTAATATTAGACATTCCAATACTATTCACGAATTGCTTCGGTAATGCATAGGATAGATTAACATTCTGAAGTCTGAAATAAGAGGCATCATATAAAAAACGCGTACTTGTTAAACCTCCGTTAGGATTGTTAATTTGAGCTCTTGGCACATTGGTGATATCACCAGGTTGTTGCCAACGATTTAAAGCAGCGCTCCATTGATTGGCTGAATAATTTGCTCCATCGGTGTTTAATTCATCTCCTAGACTAAAATAAGCATCTGCTCCTTGACTGAAGTAGAACATAAATGAAAACGTAAAATTATTATACTTCAACGTGTTTGTAATACTTCCATAGCTGTCTGGTGTTCGTTGCCCAACCACAACACGATCTTCATTACCATTATAGTTGGTTGAGGAAACCCCATTAGCATCTAAATAAAGCGCGTCGCCCGTTGCAGGATCTACACCGTCATAGCGTTGTAAATACCATGAGTCAGAACGACCTCCTTCTTGCCAAATGTTGGTTGAAAATAAAACTTCGTCTGGAATACTCACAATTTTTTGATTGTAAAAAGAAGCATTGGCACCAAGGTTCCATGAAAAGCTTTCATTTCTAAATAGGTACGCATTAAGGCTTATTTCAAATCCGGTATTTAGAAGTTCGGCACCCGAATTTACCGTTTGCTCATCAAACCCTGAGGTTAATGACAGCGGTTGATTGAACAATAAGTCTAATGAGTTTCTTCTAAAGTAATCAAGAGACCCGTTTAGTTTATTTTGCATTAATGAAAAATCAACACCTAAATCAAGTTGAAGATTTTTTTCCCATTTTAAATTGGGATTTGCAGCTGAATTGATGGCGATTCCACCATTAAAATTTGAAGCGCCAGCAGCGTAGTCTACACCCAATCGATATAAATCTCTCCATAGGAAGTTTCCAATATTATTATTTCCTGACGATCCATAACTGGCTCTTACTTTCAAGTTGTTAACAAAGTCTGAATCTTCGAAAAAATCATCTGACAATACATAACTCAATCCAACAGCACCAAAAGTTCCGCGTCTGCTATTAGGGCCAAAATTAGAGGCTCCATCATTTCTTACAGACCCTTCTACGAATAGCTTGTTTTTGTAGGCGTAATTCAGTCTCGCAAAATATCCGTTTGTAGATAAACCATCCGAACCCGTTACAATATCATTTGGGGAAAATTCACCAATGGCCAAGCCTACATCGTTTAAATTTGAAAAAATAAAATCACTGGCGGCAACAGACAATAAGTTTGAACGCTCTCTGGTGGTTTCATAACCCAATTTCAAGCCAAATTCGTGAATTTCGTTAAATGTTTTATTATAATTTAAGGTACCTACGAAATTAAAATTATTTCCATTGCTTCTTGTTTCTTCAGAATTTCCTCCTTCGGTTTCAGCCAGGTAAAATTTATTGATAGAAGCTTTTTGAATCGTTGAAAAATAGTAGTAATTCGCTAATGCTTCGGCTCTAATCTCTGGGGTGAGTTGATAACCTAAATTAACGTTAGAGTTCATAGTCCACGTGTCAGAAACATTACTGTTTAGTATAGCACTGGCTATTGGGTTGTGTTGTGCGTTACTAGGAATGTCAAAATTGTAACCCGCACCAATTAAGGCAGGATTGGTGTCGTCATCGGCAAAAATAGGCTCAGTAGGAGCCGTATTAAATGCACCAGATAATTGTCCGCTTCTACCTCCTGTTGCAATTAAATCATCTGCTTTTCTATATGACAATTGTACTTTAGTACCAATATCAAACTTATCACTTGCTTTATGATTTAAGTTGAGCATACCCGTAATTCGTTCAAAACCAGTACCTATAATAGACCCTTTTTGATCGGTATATCCTAAAGAAGAAAAGAAAGCTGTTTTTTCAGTACCGCCACTTGCGCTAAAGTCATGCTTTTGAAAATAACCTGTTTGAAAAGCTTCATCAACCCAATTGGTGTTGTAATTTTGATTGAGTGGTAAGTAAAAACCTGAAGAACTATCGTCTGGGTCTATACCTGCATTTTGCATGGCTTCTCTATAGTATGAAACATACTCTGAAGTGTTCATCACTCTAAAGTTATTCGGATTTGTATTTTCTGTAACCCCATACTCCGAGTTGATATTATAGGTGGTAACACCGCTTTTGCCCATTCTAGTAGTGATTAGAACCACACCATTGGCAGCTTTAGAACCATATATGGAAGCAGAACTGGCGTCTTTAAGAATGTTTACACTTTCTATATCATTAGGGTTTAGTTGAGACAATCCGCCTGTAAATATGGCGCCATCAACTACAATTAAAGGACCTGAACCTGCTGAAAGAGACCCAATTCCACGAATTAAAAACCCAGCACTTTCACCCGGTTGCCCACTTCCTTCTAATACTTGTAGCCCTGGAGCTAAACCCTGTAAAGAGTTACTAAGATTGGCTTGTGGTTGTTTGATAATTTCTTCGGTTTTAATAGATTCTAAGGCTCCTGTAATGGCTCGTTTTTTGGATGTACCAAAGGCAACTACCATTACCTCATCGAGCGCGTTGGCATCTTCTACCATACGAACATCAATGGTTGTTGAGTTGACACTTATTTTTTGGCTGATAAAGCCTAAATAAGAAAAAACCAATACATCGCCTGTGTTGGCGTTAATGGTATAGTTACCATCAAAGTCAGTGACTACACCATAACTTGTTCCCTCTACAGTTACCGTAACACTGATCAAAGGGGAGTTGTTTTCATCTGTAACCGTGCCCTGCACTTGTTGCGCCTGCAGACCAAAGGAAAATAGACTCAATAAAAGGAATAAGATTTGTTTCATATTTTCTTGTAATTAATTAGATTATACACGCAAAGATTTAATTTATTATTATTAAAGCCGTAAATATTTGGAAAAAAGAATATTATTTCAGAAATTTTCGGAAAATTTCAATATTATGGATTATACGCAATCTGAAGCAGCATGTTTGATAACTCAGGCTATCGAATTATTAAAAGGGCATAAGATCAATCAACAAGAAATAGAATTGCGTTTAAATTATACTTCATTAAGCAAAGCAAAAAATGAAGTCAAGTATCCGTCAATTATCATTGAGAAAAAGACACGTAAAGAAATTTTACAAGCTCTTTTTAATGAATTCTCATTATTTCATAATAAAGAAAATGATCGCATTGAATTAGTCAGTGGTCGAGATCTAGATGGAAAGCCCAATGATGTTCAATATTTCATTATGCATTATTATGCATTTGCACGTGGAGTAGTTGATCGCGCTTTAATTAAAATCATGAATAAGCGTAAAGTTGTTATGGATTACCGAATCAATGAACATTGGGAAGGTGTATATCACGTAATTGAAAGTTACACTTTTATTGAGGTAACTAAAATGGGTTATTCCACGCCTGTTAAAAAATTATTATCCTTGTTTTCTGGAACCAAAAAATACGGACATAAATACTTGCTAGGTACGTATTCAACAGTAAAAAGAGACGGTTATCCAGCAGCAGGAAGGGTCATCTTAGAAAGTGCTTCTTCTGAAGAAAAGGCATTGCAGTTATTGCATGAAGATAGTGATTATCGCATTGTTAGTTATCTTAAAAATAACGTATACCTTACAAAGCTATCCACTCCAAATACACTTGATGACATTGTTTCTGATCATCATAAACATTATATTAATCTCATAGGTAAATATCATATTATTGTACCAGCAAAAAGCAACACATGGAATGTGAAAATGTTGACAATTCACAAGGATTTTTCCGCCACCGTAGAAATCAATAATGTGGTGTATTATGGAGATTCAAACTTTATTAATGTCAATGTACTGAATATTGTTTTTACGCGTAAAAATCAGGACGGATTAACCATACGTAAACAGATTTTAAATCTCAATATCAATATTAGAACAAGTTCAAGTAATCACATTTTTACTTGTACCGCTAGTAGCCCAATAATTCATGGAACTCCAAGCGCATTTTCGGCCTTCCTTGTGCCTTCCGAATTTTATAAACCTCAATTGTTAAATAAACTTAAGCATAACCTAATTTTGGGTGAACCTTTGGGTTAAGCCCAATGGATTAATTAACAAAATCATAATTTTAATAAAACACAAACTTTACTTAGCCTGTCTATTTTCGTAAGAACAAATAGGGATATTTTACAGAAAAGAAATGGGTAAAAAAAAGCTAGAGAAAAGAAATATTGAGCTTGTTGTACTTTCTGATATACACTTAGGCGCTTATGGTTGCCAGGCCATTGAGCTACTTAATTACTTAAGGAGTATTCAGCCAGAAACGGTTATTTTAAACGGTGATATTATTGATATTTGGCAATTTAAGAAACGCTACTGGCCAAAATCACACATGAAAATTGTTAAGCAAATAATAAGCTGGATTACAGATGGTGTTACAGTGTATTATATAACAGGAAACCACGACGAAATGTTGAGGAGATTTGTTGGGTTTAAAATAAATAATTTTGAGATAGTTAATAAAACAGTGTTAAAACTTGACGGAAAAAAAGCATGGTTTTTTCATGGTGATGTATTCGACATTACGATGCAACATTCTAAATGGTTAGTAAAACTAGGCGCCGTTGGTTATGATCTGCTTATTCTCTTAAACCATTTAGTGAATAGAATTAGTAAATTATTTGGAAAAGGTAAAATATCATTATCAAAAAGAATAAAAGACAGTGTTAAGAGCGCTGTCAAGTATATCAATAATTTTGAACTTACAGCGGCAGAGATTGCTATTGAAAACAACTATGATTATGTAGTTTGTGGACACATTCATCAGCCTATTATTAAAGAATACAATAGTAATAATGGCAGTGTGACTTATTTAAATTCTGGAGATTGGATCGAAAACCTTACAGCTTTAGAATACCATAAAAAAACATGGTCGATTTATAAGTACAAAGAGTCTGATTTTGAAAGGGAACTAGAAGAAGATGAAAGTGTTGAGAAAACCAATAAAGAAATTTTCAATGAATTGTTGGCCGACTTTAATTTAACCATAGCTAAATGAAAATTCTATATGCAATTCAAGGTACAGGTAATGGTCATTTAAGCAGAGCAAAAGAGATAATTCCTGCCTTAATGAATCGAGCCCAAGTAGATATTGTTATAAGCGGAACCGAATCTCAAGTTTCAATACCTTATAACATAAAAGATACATTTAAAGGAATCAGTTTTGCTTTTGGGAAAAACGGAGGAATTAATTACTTTAAAACATTAAAACAAAACAATATTTTCAGAATATTCAGAGAAATAAGACGCTGCAAAGTATCTGAATATGATATTGTTATAAATGATTTTGAACCTATTTCGGCATGGGCTTGTTACCTTAGGGGGGTAACTTGTGTTTCATTAAGTCATCAAAGTGCTTTATTGTCAAAAAAAGTTCCTACACCAAAAAAAACAAATAGCATAGGGCTGTTTATACTAAAAAATTATGCACCAGCCATTAAAGAGTATGGTTTTCATTTTAAAAGTTATGATGAAAATATATTTCCGGCTGTGATTCGGAAAGATATTAGAAAGCAAACAGTCAAAGAGAAAAACTATTATACGGTTTATTTACCATCGTATAGCGAGGAGCGCATCATTAAAATATTGACTAATTTTAAATCGGTTAAATGGAAGGTGTTTTCAAAACAATGTACAAAGGCATACCAAAGAAAGAACGTGTTTATTAAACCTATAAAAGGGCAATCATTTGAAAGAAGTTTGGCGTGGTCAAAGGGAGTGATTTGTGGAGCGGGATTTGAAACACCAGCTGAAGCATTATTCTTAAAAAAGAAATTGTTAGTTGTACCAATGAAAGGGCAATATGAGCAGGCTTACAATGCCCAAAGCCTAAAAAACTTAGGAGTGCCAGTAATTAATAAATTTCATAAAAAACACATCTCTACAATTAAACAATGGATAGCTACTAATACTATTGTTGATATAAGTTTCCCCGATGAGACTCAAAATATTGTTGATAGGATACTCACAAACCATATTATAACTACCGAGTTATCCAATGAAATACTTCAAAATATTTAATCAAAAACTGTATTAAAGTGTGGCTATTGAAAGGATATATGTCAACAGCGCATTTTGTTGGTATTCATCCTTATGTTAGGTGTGAAGGTAATTCCATTTCCAATCTAGATCTGTATTTTTTTCAAAAGGATTAATTGATTCCGATTATTCTGTGAGATAAACTTTTTTAAATTGGATAACAATTGTGAGATAATTAGTATTTTAACCGCAAATTAAATCAATGTTAGAATTAGCAGGAATCATTATTTTTGGAATATTGGCGCAATGGGTAGCTTGGAAACTTAAAATTCCAGCAATTTTACCATTAATATTAATTGGTTTATTAGTGGGGCCTATAGCTGCTGAATTCTTATCAGAAGATGGTACTAAATGGATTGAACCAATATGGAATGGAGAGGAAGGATTGTTTCCCGGCGAAAGCCTCTTTTATTTTGTCTCTCTGGCCATAAGTGTTATTTTATTTGAAGGTGGACTGACTTTAAAGTTAAGTGAAGTTAAAAATGTTGGACCCGTAATTACCAAGCTCATCACCATAGGTTCTACGATTACTTTTTTCGCTGCAGCGGTGGCGGCACATTTTATATTTAATTTAAGTTGGCAAATATCCTATCTTTTTTCTGCCTTAATTATTGTTACCGGACCAACGGTAATTACTCCAATCCTAAGAAATATTCCTCTTAAAAAAGATGTTTCTGCAGTTTTAAAATGGGAAGGAATTCTAATTGACCCAATTGGGGCGTTAGTAGCGGTACTGGTTTTTGAATTTATTAGTGTAGAAGGGGGCGGAGAATTTACAAAAACAGCGTTGATAGAGTTTAGTAAAATTGTATTATTTGGTTCTACATTTGGGTTTACATTTGCACACGGACTTAATTTGGCCATAAACAAAAAGTGGATTCCACATTATTTACTTAATGTATTTGCCTTAGCTTCTGTTTTAGGAGTTTTTGTTTTGTCAGATAGTTTTGCCCATGAATCTGGGTTATTGGCAGTAGTGGTTATGGGAATGGTGTTGGGTAATTCCAACTCCCCTTATTTGAAGGAACTCCTCTATTTTAAGGAGTCTTTGAGCGTATTATTAATATCCATTTTATTTATTTTATTAGCTGCGAATATTAATATGAGCGAGCTTATGTTAATCTATAATTGGAACACCGCGATTTTATTTGCCATTGTTGTCTTTTTGATACGACCTATAGGAGTATTTATAAGCACCTACAATTCTAGTTTAAAACTAAATGAAAAACTTTTTATTAGCTGGGTAGGCCCTAGAGGTATCGTAGCCGCCGGTATTGCTTCATTATTTGGACTAAAATTGGCAAAAAGTGGTGTGGCAGGCGCTGAATATATTACTCCATTGGTGTTTACAATTGTATTGGGAACTGTTTTGTTAAATGCAACAACAGCGCGACTTTTTGCGAGGGTAGTAGGGGTATTTTTACAAAAATCTGAAGGAATTTTAATCGTTGGTGCCTCTAAACTGTCACGAATAATCGCGAAATACCTAGCCGATAATAACCGGCATGTAGTGCTGATAGACAGTAACCAAACAAATGTTAAAAAAGCCAAAGAACTTGGGTTAGAAGCGATAAATGCCAATATTTATTCTGAATCACTAACAGATAATATTGAATTGAATGATGTAGGTTATTTAATGGCCTTAACAGGAAACAATGACATCAACAATTATGTTATTGATAAGTTTAAAAATCAATTTGGTGAAAACGGAAGTTTTAGATTGATCACATCGGCAGAAAAAATTGATGAAAGTAATAACCCTATCGAAGGACTCTTTTCACATACAGACGATTACACCAAATTAAGTGACATAGTAAAACGGTTTCCTTTAATCCATGAAATTGATTTAAAATCAAAAGAACACTACCAATCTCTTATTGAATTAACATATACGGATATGGATATTGTGCCTGTTTTCATGAAAACAGGATCGGGCGTTTTAGAAATTATTCCCGCTTCTAACAAGGAGGTAAAATTCGAAAAAAATTCGAAGTTGGTTTACTTAGGAAAACAACTTAGTGAAATTGAAAAAAAATAATCCCGTTAAAAATATTATTGAGTAATGTGCAATTCTGTAAATTCTTTATCAATAATTAATGTATTGTCACCATTCAATTTTACATCTTCAAATAAAATCTCTTCATTATCAATTTGAATTTTAGAAATTTTAAAAGGTAAGCCATGCAATTTTACCTTGAATGTTTTGTATTCAGTACTATATTTACCTGCTTTGTGCTGTTGAATAATTAATTCATTTTCTTTGCCAACTAAAGTAAAAGTTCGCAAGCTATAGCGACCTTTGATATAGTCATATCCATCATGTGCATCGTCATATAACCATGATTTTTCCTTGCCTAGTTTGTAGTAAACATCCAATCCAATTTCATCAATTTTTTTCTCACCAACATACTGTTGAATAGGATACTTAGGGACTACCGCTCCTTCTTTTACGAAAAGTGGTATGCTGTCAATATCTGCATCGATCCAAAATTCTTTGCCGCCTTCATAACGTGTATCGTCCCAGTAGCTAAACCAATTTCCTTTTGGAATATACATTCTTCTACCTTTGGCGTTGGGTTCAATAATTGGGCAAACTAAAATTTTATCTCCAAAAATAAATTCATCTGTTCTATAATGTGTTTGCACATCTTCTTGATCGTATAAAACCAGCGATTTTAGTATAGGTGTTCCTTCGTTTAAATACTCCCAAAATGAGGTGTATAAATAAGGGAGTAGTTGATACCGAATTTCAATAAATTTTCTAACAATATCGGTTATTTCATCACCAAAAGTCCACGGTTCTTGCTCGCCATGGTCACCAGAAGAATGAACTCTACAAAATGGGTGAAATATCCCTAATTGAATCCATCTAGCAAACAATTCTCCATTTGGCTGTTCTGCAAAACCACCAATATCACTACCGGCAAATGAAAAACCAGACATAGCCATACGCTGCGCTTGAACATTGGCGATCCATAAATGTTCCCAGGTAGCTACATTGTCGCCAGTCCAAGTAGACGTATATCGCTGCGTTCCTGAATAAGCAGATCGTGTGATCACAAAAGGCCTCTTAGGGTACGAAAACTTCTTTAACCCTTGATACGTGGCTCTTGCCATTTGCATACCATAAATATTATGGGCTTTTCTATGACTGCAATAATTGCCATCATAGTTATGTCGTACATCATCCGGGAATGTTTTATTCGGAACTTCCATTACGGCTGGTTCATTCATATCATTCCAAACGCCCTTCACACCAATATCTTCAATGAGTTCTTTAAATAAACCTGACCACCATTCTCGAACTTCGGGATTGGTAAAATCGGGAAAATAGCATTGACCAGGCCACACTTTTCCTTTCATATATGGACCATCGGCTCGTTTACAAAAATAATCGTTTTCTAAGCCTTCTTTAAAAACATCATAATTAAGGTCTATTTTAATACCTGGATCTATAATTACTACCGTTTTAAATCCATCATCCATCAACTCCTTTACCATTCGTTTTGGATCGGGAAAGTATTCTTTATTCCATGTAAAACACCTGAAACCTTCCATATAGTCAATATCTAAATAAATGGCATCGCAGGGTATTTTTAAATCTCGAAACTTAGCAGTTATTTCTTTGACATTAGACTCTGGATAATAACTCCATTTACATTGATGAAATCCCAATGCCCATAAAGGTGGAAGTTGATGCGGTTTACCTGTTAAGTCTGTATAGTTGACTACTACATCATTCATTTTTGGGCCATAGATAAAGTAGTAGTTCATCTCACCACCTTGTGCCCAAAAACTACTTACATTTTTACGCTCATGTGCAAAATCAAAATACGATCTAAAACTGTTGTCAAAAAATATTCCATACGATTTGCCATGATGCAACCCCGTAAAGAATGGAATGGCTTTGTAGATTGGGTCGGTTTCCTTTCCAAAGGCATAAGAATCTGTCACCCAATTTTCAAAACGTTTCCCTTTTAAATTTAAATGTTCGGGTTTATCTCCCAAGCCATAATAACTTTCGCCACTTTGTGAAACTTTGCTCATTTTCACCACATTACCTCCAAATTCGTAGCTTTCTTCCCAGTGGAAACCCAATTCATCTTGACTTATTAATTGATTGTCAATAGCATCATACAAGGAAATTTTTAAGTTTTTCTTATTGATATGACAAATCAATTTTTCAGTAGTAATAATGTATTTTTTTGTATCCTCTTTAACCTCTAATTTATTATAACCACGGCTTGCGTGCTTGGTAATAGCATAAGAAAAATCATTGTCAAAAATGGACGTAGTGGAGTATCTAAAACGCAATACACTATCTCTAACCACAGTAAGTTGTAAAACAACGCCATTTGCGGTATTAAAATAGAGTGTATCTATATTTTTTTCGTAGGAGATTATATTTGAAGGAAACTGATTTCCTTTTAATTCTAATTCTGTATTGGTAATCATAAAGTGTTATTAAAGAACAAAAAAACGCAAAAAAGGGCTAGGTTGTACATTCGTTAAAAAGATTTATTAACTATAACGTTTTCGCACGCAAATTTTTATAGAATTCACAAAAAAAACCTACTATTTCAGATGATTAATTTTTAGCGGGTACGTATTTAAAGGCCACCATTCCTAAAGGAGGAATGGTAATTTCAACAGAATTTTTTCGAGACTGCCATTCTTTGTTTTTTGAAGTTAAAAGGTTGTTTTTAAATTTCCCAGATCCGTTATATTTTTTAGCATCGCTGTTAAAGACTTCTTTTATTTTTCCCTTTCGGGGGATGCCGATACGATAATTTTCTCGTGGGATTGGGGTCATATTACAAGCAATGATCAAATCATCAGATGAATTATTACCATGTCTGATATAAATGAGTGATGAATTTTCTGAATCATTATAATCAATCCACTCAAAACCTGCTGCTGAAAACTGTTTTTGATAAAGGGCAGGTTCGTTCTTATAAAAAGTATTTAAATCTTTTACTAAAGTCTGTGCTCCCTTATGCACATCATATTGCAACAAATGCCAATCTAAACTTTCTTGAAAATTCCATTCTTCGCTTTGTCCGAATTCACTGCCCTGAAATAATATTTTAGTGCCAGGGTGCGTAAACATATAACTATATAGTAATCTCAAATTAGCAAATCGCTGCCATTCGTCACCTGGCATTTTTCCTAAAATAGAACTTTTTCCATAGACTACTTCATCATGTGAAAGTGGGAGCATAAAATTTTCAGTAAAAGCATAGGTCATACTAAATGTTAACTCATTTTGATGATGCTTTCTGTAAATGGGTTCTTTGGCAAAATACTGAAGTGTGTCATGCATCCATCCCATCATCCATTTCATGCCAAATCCTAAACCACCAATAGAAGTAGGTTTCGATACCATTGGAAAGGATGTTGATTCTTCGGCGATGGTTTGTGTGTCAGGAAAATTTAAATACACCGCTTCATTCATCTCCTTCATAAAAGTAATAGCGTCTAAATTTTCTCTTCCGCCATAAATATTAGGTTCCCATTCACCTTCTTCACGAGAATAGTCTAAAAACAACATTGATGCCACTGCGTCAACGCGCAAACCATCGGCATGGTATTGATCTAACCAAAATAAGGCATTGCTAATTAGAAATGATTTCACCTCATTTCTACCGTAATTAAAAATTAAACTTTTCCAATCTGGATGGTATCCTTTGCGCTTATCAGGATGTTCATACAGACACGTGCCATCAAAAAATCCCAATCCATGTGCATCGTCAGGGAAATGTGAAGGCACCCAATCTAGTAGCACGCCAATATTGTTTTGGTGTAATTTATCAACTAATAATTTGAATTCTTCAGGGTATCCGAAGCGGGAAGTGGGTGCAAAATAACCCGTAATTTGATAACCCCAACTAGGATCATACGGAAATTCCATAATCGGCATTAACTCAACATGGGTAAAATTCATTTCTTTTACATAAGATACAAGTTGGTCTGCCAATTCTACATAGGATAAGAATCTATTTTCTTCTAGCTGCTTTTTCCAGGAGCCCAAGTGGACTTCATAAACAGAAAACGGAGCGTCTAAAGCATTGTGTTTTTTTCTATTTTTTAACCAATTACTATCGTTCCATTGATAGTCATCTTCCCAAACAATAGAAGCTGTTTTAGGTGGATGTTCATAACGGCGCGCATAAGGATCTGCTTTTTCAGTTTGGATACCATTATTATTGCTTTCAATTTTATATTTGTAAACAGTCCCTTTGCCAATATTGGGTATAAAACCTTCCCAAATACCACTTTCATCCCAACGAACATTGAGCTGATGCTCATCTTCTGTCCAATAATTAAAATCACCTATCACAGAAACTTTTTTGGCACTGGGTGCCCAGACCGCAAAATAAGTGCCTTCAACAGTGTCTAAGGTGGTGATATGCGACCCGAATTTTTCATATAAACGATAATGCTTCCCAGATTTAAATAGGGCAATATCGAAATCAGAAAACAGCGTGTACGTTTTTACTTTAGACATGTTGGCTAAGATTAATGTGCGTTTATATGTGGATAGTAAGTGAAATTAAATTACAGTCCCTTTAGGAATTACGGCATTTTTTTTAATAACAACAATACCATCTTTGATTATATACGAATCTGTTTCTGTATCTTCCAAGTGTTTTCCACCATTGATCCTAACATCATCGCCGATGCGGCAATTCTTATCAATAATGGTGTTTTTTATATAACATCTTTCACCAATACCCATTAATATTTCGATCTTATTCCTATTGATTTCATCGAGTGATTCATATTGATCACTACCCATCATATACGTATTGATAACGGTAGTTTCTTTACCTATTCTTGAACGGATTCCAATAACCGATTTTTCTATTTTTGCAGCACCAATAATACAACCTTCAGCAATTACTGTTTGGTCTAAGGTAGTTCCGGATATTTTAGAGGTTGGCAATATCCTTGCTCTGGTATACACTCTTTTTTGTTTGTCATATAAATCGAATTTAGGGATGTCGTCAGTGAAACCTAAATTTGCTTCAAAAAAGGAATCAATGTTACCAATATCTGTCCAATACCCTTCGTATTGATAACTCAATGTTTTGTGTTTATCAATGGATTGTGGAATAATCTCTTTCCCAAAATCTATGGTTTCAGGATTGCTCATTAATTCAATCAATAAATCTCTATTAAAGATGTAAATACCCATAGAAGCCAAGTAGTTTCTACCTTCTTTTTTCATGTCATCGCTCACTTCTGATGTCCAATCGGGTAATAAATCAGCGTCAGGTTTCTCGATAAATGAAGTTATTTGATCATTTTCATCTGTTTTTAATATACCAAACGAAGTAGCATCTTTTGCATTTACAGGTAAGGTAGCAATTGATATTTTGGCATTACTTGCGATATGCTTTTCGATCATTTGTTTAAAATCCATCTGGTATAATTGATCTCCAGATAAAATCAGTGCGTAATCAAAATCATGTCGTAAAAAATGATGCATACTTTGGCGAACGGCATCGGCAGTTCCTTGAAACCACGTTTTATTGTTAGGTGTTTGTTCAGCGGCGAGGACATCTACGAAAGCCGAACTAAAAAAGCTAAAATGATAGGTGTTTTTGATATGTCTATTTAAAGAAGCCGAATTGAATTGTGTCAATACATACATTCTTTTAATATCTGAATTGATACAATTTGAAATAGGAATGTCTACTAATCTATATTTTCCAGCAATGGGTACTGCCGGTTTCGATCTGTCTTCAGTTAAAGGGTATAATCTTGAGCCCTGTCCTCCACCCAAAATTATGGAAAGTACATTATTCGCCATAGTCTATTAGTTGTTTAATAATTTATATAGGTTGATATACGCCTGTGCCGAAGCATCCCACGAATGGTCAATTTGCATGATTAAGGTACGAATTTTTTTAAATTCCTTCTGGTTATCATAGAAAAGTGTTGCTTTTTTAATAGCAGCACAGACTTCTTTTACAGAGACATTAGAATGAACAATGCCAAACCCCTTATTTGTGATGTCAATTACGGTATCTTTAAGTCCGCCAATATGGTGCACTATCGGTATGGTTCCATATCTTAAGGAGTACATTTGATTTAAACCACAAGGTTCTACCCGTGAAGGCATCAATAAAAAGTCAGCGCCAGCATAGATCAAATGCGAGAGTTTCTCGTCGTAGCCGATAAAGGCATTGTAATTAGCTGTGTTTTTCAATAATTCTAAACGCCCCTCTATGGTTTTGTCACCAGACCCTAAGAGTAAAATGGATAGAGCATTGTCTTGAAGTGCTCGGTCAAAAATTTCAGGAAATAAATCGGCCCCTTTTTCACCAACTAAACGTCCAATAAATGCAAACAACGGTTTCTCTATATCTAAATGAAAGGTATCACACAACCATTTTTTATTCGCTTTTTTACCTGACTGAATGGTTTTTTTTGAGTAATTTTTAACGATGTAATGATCTGTTTCTGTATTCCAAACGTTGGTGTCTATACCATTTAAAATACCAATACATTTCGCACTTTCATGACGTAACAAATTTTCCAATCCATTGGCCGAAGTCTTTAATTCTTCCATATAACTAGGCGAAACAGTAGTGACACGCCAAGCGCACTTAATCGCTGCCGCTAATGGATTTATAACACCATCCCAATCGAGCAAGCCTATTTTACCAGTGTCGAAGGTAGGAATCAGATGTAGGTGTTCATGTGAGAACCAACCCTGATATTGTGCATTGTGAATGGTTAAAATGGTGGGAATTTTATTTAAAGATTTGTAGGCAAAAGATTCTTGTAGCATGAAAGGGATTAGTCCCGTATGGTGGTCGTGACAATGAATAATAGTCGGTTTTTTCTTTAACTGTAATACCCAATTAAGTGTAGCGATTTGAAAAGCTAAAAAACGGCGCATATCATCAAAAGAATAAACATATTCTTTAAATAATAAATCAGGAATGTCTACAAAATAAAGTTCAAAACCCAACGCCTTTTCGGTTGGGGTTAAAATCTTAAAATCAATGGTGCTTTTACCCAATTTTAAGGAACTGCTAAAAACTGTTTTAACCGCCTGTGTTTTTGTGAAACGGGTATCATAGTAAGGCATAATAACAGCACTGTCTATACCAAGTTTGGATTGATACTTAGGTAAGGCTCCTACAACATCTGCCAACCCGCCAACTTTAGCAATAGGGTAACATTCAGCACTTATATGGAGTACATTCATTGGTGAAATTTATAGTATCTATAAATTTACAAAATGTTTTAGTCACAATCTTTAATAGAATGTTATTTTTAAGAGAACGTTTGCGTAATATAGTTAGTCATTCAATTTCAATACCGCCATAAAAGCTTCTTGAGGAATTTCTACATTACCAACTTGACGCATTCGTTTTTTACCTTTCTTTTGCTTTTCTAACAATTTACGCTTACGCGAAATATCACCACCATAACATTTTGCAGTAACATCTTTACGGAGGGCTTTTGTTGTTTCTCTAGAAATAATCTTGGCTCCAATTGCTGCTTGGATAGGGATGTCAAATTGTTGACGTGGAATTAATTCTTTTAACTTCTCACACATTTTTTTACCAATATGTTGGGCATTGTCAGCATGAATTAATGCAGAAAGCGCATCTACCGGTTGGGCATTTAGTAAAATATCAACACGGACTAATTTAGAAACGCGCATTCCAATCGGTGAATAATCAAAAGAAGCATAGCCTTTTGAAACAGTTTTTAATCGGTCGTAAAAATCAAAAACAATCTCTGCTAAAGGCATGTCAAAATTCAATTCAACACGTTCTGTTGTTAAGTAAGTTTGATTGGTAATAACACCTCTTTTTTCAATACAAAGCGACATGATATTACCTACAAAATCAGATTTGGTGATAATTGAAGCTTTAATATAGGGTTCTTCCACACGATCTAAACTTGATGGATCTGGCAAGTCAGTGGGGTTGTTTACAACTAAAATTTCATTGGGATTCTTTCTAGTAAATGCATGATATGACACGTTAGGAACCGTGGTAATAACAGTCATATTAAACTCACGTTCTAGTCGTTCTTGAATAATTTCCATGTGGAGCATTCCTAAAAATCCACAGCGAAAACCAAAGCCCAATGCTGCTGAGCTTTCAGGTTGAAAAACCAGTGAAGCATCATTCAGTTGTAATTTTTCCATCGAATAACGGAGCTCTTCATAGTCTTCGGTATCTACAGGGTAGATACCAGCAAAAACCATCGGTTTTACATTTTCAAATCCTTCTACTGCTTTATCTGTAGGGTTTGCGGCGTCAGTAATCGTATCACCAGCTTTTACTTCACTAGCGGTTTTAATACCCGTAATAAGGTAGCCTACATCACCAGCTTTTATTGATTGCTTGGCAACTTGTTTTAATTTTAACGTTCCAACTTCATCGGCATAATATTCATTATCAGTAGCCATAAACTTAATGAGTTGCCCTTTTTTTATTTCACCATTCATCACTCTAAAATACGTTTCAACACCGCGATACGAGTTGTAAACAGAATCAAAAATCAATGCCTGAAGTGGCGCATTAGGATCTCCCTTCGGAGCGGGAACACGTTCAATAATAGCCTTTAATATTTCAGCAACTCCAAGTCCGGTTTTACCACTTGCAGGAATTATTTCAGAAGCATCGCAGCCTAATAAATCAACAATATCATCCGTAACTTCTTCGGGATTTGCACTCGGTAAATCAATTTTATTTAAAACTGGAATAATTTCTAAATCGTTTTCTAAGGCCAAATATAAATTTGAAATTGTTTGGGCCTGAATACTTTGTGCAGCATCTACAATTAATAAGGCACCTTCACAAGCTGCAATAGAACGAGAAACTTCATATGAAAAATCAACATGTCCAGGTGTATCAATTAGATTGAGCACATACTGTTCACCATTGTATTCATAATCCATTTGAATGGCGTGACTTTTTATGGTAATACCGCGCTCACGCTCTAGATCCATATTGTCTAGTAATTGATCTTGCTTTTCGCGATCTGTTACCGTCTTTGTGAATTCTAATAATCGATCAGCCAAAGTACTCTTACCATGGTCAATATGTGCAATGATGCAGAAGTTTCTAATGTTCTTCATTCGTCGTTTTCCTTTCGGCGTTTAGCTCACAAAGATACTTAAATATTTGGTGTGCGAAACAAGATATTTTAACGTCGAAATGCTTATTTTTGAGTAGCTCTAAATTATTTATTTTATGAACCTTAGGACCCATAAAAAACGAAAACGTCCAAACTACAAACGCTCACTTATATTAATTGTAGTTTTATTAGTAGTGATTTATTTTTGGCTACATGCAGATAGCTTAATAGCACAATTTTTTACCAAATGAAAATACTAATTACGGGAGCAACGGGTTTAGTAGGCTCAGCAATTGTCAATCATTGTTTAGCTAAAAAATACACGGTTCATTTTCTGACCACAAGTCGTACTAAAATAGTGAACCAAGATAATTATAAAGGCTTTTATTGGAACCCAACCTCAAAGGAAATAGATGCGAAATGCCTCGATGGTGTACATACAATTATCAATTTAGCTGGCGCTTCTATTTCAAAAAGATGGACCGCTTCCCATAAAAAGGAAATGCTAGATAGTCGGGTGAATTCTGTGGCATTACTTTACAAGTTACTTTCCGAAAACAACCATAACGTGAGTCATATTATTTCTGCGTCTGCACTTGGAATTTATCCATCTTCACTTCATAAAAAATATGAAGAGGATTCTAATGAAGTGAGTACTTCTTTTTTAGGAGAGGTAGTACATAAGTGGGAAAATGAAGTTGATACCTTACGGGCACTAGATTTAAAAATTTCAAAAGTGCGTATTGGAATAGTCCTTTCAAAAAATGGAGGTGCTTTAACAGCAATGCTGAAACCAATTAAACTGGGGGCTGGTGCAACGTTGGGAACTGGGAACCAATTTCAATCATGGGTTCATATTGAAGATTTGGCCGCGCTTTTTGTATTTATCGCTGAGAAAAAATTAGCGGGCGTATTTAATGGTGTAGCGTCGAACCCAGTCACAAATAAAGTGATGACTAGCACCATAGCAAAACAGTTAAAGAAACCGCTGTGGCTACCAAAAGTGCCCACTTTTGTATTGCAATTAATTTTGGGAGAAATGGCTGCTCTGGTATTAGAAAGTCAATATTTGCAAAATGATAAAATTAAAAAACAGGGATTTCAATTCACCTATGAAACGATAGAGGAAGCACTACAAGAATGCTTGAATTAAGCTTCAATTTACCTTGAACTTTTATAAAAAACACATCCCGTTACTTGGCAAATAATTGATCGATATTTTTAAAGGCTTTAAATTCGAGTGCATTTCCCGAAGGGTCTTTAAAAAATAAGGTTGCTTGCTCACCAACGTCACCTTTAAACCGAATGTAAGGTTCAATAACAAAATGAATGTTATGACTCCTTAAGCGTTCTGAAAATGTATGCCATTGATCCCACTCCAACACCACTCCAAAATGAGGAATTGGAACGTCGTGCCCATCAACCGGATTTGAAACATCAGCCTCTTGCGTGCTTGAAGCTTTAAAGTGTATAACCAATTGATGTCCGAAAAAATCAAAATCTACCCAATGGTCGGAACTTCTGCCTTCAATACATCCGAGTGTTTCTCTGTAAAAAATGCGGTTTTTTTCTAAATCATTAACTGGAATTGCTAAGTGAAAAGGTTGTAATTTTTTCATAATTTTAGTGTGATAATTCAATTAGTTTATGAAGCGTTCTCCAATTTCTACTGGTTGCTATTATTTTTAGTTTCGACTCAAAAAAAGCATTTCCCATTTTGGCATTGGCAGCCCCATTAGCGGCATAAAAATAAACAATTTTTTCATTAATTATATAGGCTTCCGGACTATAATTATAACTTTCTAAATGTGCTATAAATTCTTGTTGAGGTTGCTGTTTTAAAAAGACCACATAAAATAATTTCTCATCATTCAAGGGGTTTTTAGAAAAAGGGTTATTGGCATAAACAGTTTTTAGTTCTACAGGTGTTTTTATTATAACTGGTACCTCAAAGCCAAAATCGTTGGCAATTTGGTTTTGAATGCGTGTCTCAAGTGCTGTTACGGAACCCACGCTAGCATTAAAAACAACATTACCACTTTGAATGTAAGTAGTTACCTTGTTAAAAGATAGCTTTTCTAAAGACGCTTTTAAATCGGTCATTTTTATTTTCTTGTGACCGCCTACGTTTATGCCTCTTAAAAGGGCGATGTATGTTTGTTGTGTTGTTTTCAAGTTTATAACCTTAATAGTGTATAAATGTAGTAAAAGAAATAGGGCAAGGAAAGCTTGATTTATTTTTTCTATATTTATGTATTAAAAAGTCCATTTTATAAGTTACACTATGAACATCAAAACCAAAAACGGACTTATACTGTTAAATACCGTTCTTTTTATGGGCTTTTTTTTGAGTATAAGTTGTGCTGTAAACAAGCCGTTGTTTAATGGAAAAAATTTGGACGGATGGCAAAATTATGGCACTGAAAAATGGTATGTAGCTGAGAATCAAATTATTTGTGAAAGCGGTCCAGAAGCGAAATATGGGTATCTAGGGACCCAAAAAAAGTATAAAGATTTTATTTTAGAACTAGATTTTAAACAAGAAGCTAATGGCAATAGCGGTGTGTTTTTTAGGTCTACTATTGAGGGCACAAAAATAAGTGGTTGGCAAGTGGAAGTAGCTCCACCTGGAAAACATACGGGAGGCATTTACGAATCCTATGGTAGAGGTTGGTTGATAAAGCCCAGTCCTATAAAAAATAAAGCCTTGAAAATGGGCGAATGGAACCAGCTGAAAATAGAGGTGGTAGGTTCTAGGGTTATTACCTGGTTAAATGGTACGAAAATGATTTATCTGGATGATGCCAAAATAGCCGAGGGTGAAGGAGGGATAGCCTTGCAGATTCACGATGGTGGTGGTATTAAAGTCAAATGGCGTAATCTATATATAAAAGAATTATAATTAAAAACTTATGAGCGATACTAATAGAAGATCTTTTATTAAAAAAGCCGGAGTTGCAGGGTTGGGTTTGCTCTCAACCCCAATACTAGCGTCTAGTTCAACAGCTTCATTTCAAGTGTTAAAACGGTCGTATAACTTCACCGATAAATCAACATTGAACTTTGCACTAATCGGAGCTGGAGGAATGGGAATGGAAGATATTAATACGGCCCTTAAACATGAAGGTGTTAACCTTGTTGCTGTTTGTGATCTATATTCAGGGCGATTGGAGGAAGCCAAAAAACGTTTTGGAAACACACTTTACACAACAGATAATTACAAGGATGTTTTAGGTAGAAAAGATGTAGATGTGGTCATTATTGGTACACCAGATCATTGGCATCAACAAATTGCGGTAGACGCATTAAATGCGGGGAAACATGTGTATTGTGAAAAGCCAATGGTTCATAGTGTTGCTGAAGGAATGGACGTGATAAATGCTTGGAAAAAATCAGGACGTATCTTTATGGTTGGGAGTCAAGGGCTTTCTTCTGTAGGAAATGAAAAAGCCAAAGAATTGTTAGCCGCTGGTGCTATTGGCGATTTAAATTATGCGGAAGGCTTTTGGGCGAGACATTCACCTATAGGGGCTTGGCAATATAGTATCCCAGAAGATGCCTCAGAAAAAACAGTGAATTGGAACCGTTATATCTCAAATACGAAGAATCGTCCTTTTGACCCTTTGCGCTTTTTTAGATGGAGAAATTATTTAGATTATGGTACTGGAATGTCTGGAGATCTGTTTGTACATTTATTTTCTAGTTTACATTTTATTACAAACTCTAAGGGTCCCGACAAAATTAGTGCCCTTGGCGGATTGCGCTATTGGAAAGATGGCAGAGAAGTACCCGATGTTTTGTTGGGTTCATTTAATTATCCCGATGCAGCAGAACACCCTGGGTTTAACCTTTCATTACGGTGTAATTTTGTAGATGGCACAAGCGGAACTACTTACCTGAGAATTGTAGGAAGTAAAGGTTCTATGGATGTAAAATGGCAAGAGGTGGTGCTACGGACAAATGCGGTGTCTACTGATGACCCTTTTGAACTGGCAAAAATGAAGGAACAAGGGAATCTTGTTTCTAGCCGAAAGAAAATTTTGCCACCAAATGAAATTGTATACAAAGTTGAAAATGGATATAAAGGAGCACATTTTGATCATTTTGGGAACCTCATAAATGCAATACGAAATAACGGAACCGTAGTTGAAGATCCTGTTTTTGGCTTTCGTGCAGCAGCACCTGCCTTATTGTGTAATGATAGTTATTTTCAGAATAAGTTTATTCATTGGGATCCAATAAATATGAAAGTTAAATAATAGAATTATGAAAAAACACATAGGTCTTTTTGCAGTATTGATATTGCTTGTGTCTTGTAAAGAGCGAATGAAAGATGCGCCAACAAAAGAAGCTACAGATCAGGCCAAACCCGTTTCGCAATGGATTTCCCTTTTTGATGGGGTTAGTACTGAGGGTTGGAGAGCCTATAACGGTGAAACGTTGCCTCCAGGATGGATTGCTAAAGATGGCGCATTGACCTTTGACACCGCGTTAGGTCTTGAACAAAATTATAAAGGAGGGAAAGACATTATTTATGGTGCTCAAGAATTTGATAATTTTGAATTGTATATCGAATGGAAACTTCCAAAAGGCGGTAATAGCGGTATTTTCTATCACCTTAAAGAGGGATATAATTCACCTCCAGAAGTTGCACCTGAATACCAATTAATTGATGATGTTAGCTATGCCGAAATTCATGATCTTACAGCGTATAATACGAGTCTTGGATATACAGAAAAACCAAATGAATTAAAACCGTTGCAACAAACGGCTGCTGATTATGCAATGCATCCAGCAACTTCAGATAAGATATTACATCCGATAGGCGAGTGGAATAGTACACGCATTATTTTTACTCCAGAAAAAGTAGAGCACTGGCTCAATGGTAAATTGGTACTTTCTTTTGTCCCTTGGTCTGAAGATTGGTATGAAAAGAAAAACTCTGATAAATGGAAAAATAGCCCGAACTACGGAAAATTTAAAACTGGTTTTATTGGATTGCAAGACCATTCGAGCCCTATCTGGTTTAAGAATATAAAAATCAGGAGGCTCTAAGGGTTAGGTTTTAGGATTTAGTAGTGTCCACAATTGATCCTTTAGTTCGGTTAAACCCGTTTGGGCAATCGATGAAAAAAACAGGTGTGGAATATTCTTTGGAAGTTCTTTCGTTATTTCTTCTTTTAATTCTTCATCAAGCATGTCGGCTTTAGAAATAGCTAATAGCTTGTCTTTGTCTAATAATTCAGGATTGTGCTTTTTTAACTCATTTAGTAAAATCTCATATTCTTTAGTAATATCATCTGAATCTGCCGGAACTAAAAATAGCAAGGTTGAATTTCGCTCAATATGTCGTAAAAAACGATGCCCTAATCCTTTTCCTTCAGCCGCACCTTCAATAATACCAGGGATATCGGCCATTACAAAACTTCGAAAATCACGATATTTTACGATGCCTAAGTTGGGTTTTAACGTAGTAAATTCATAGTCTGCTATTTTCGGGTTAGCCGAGGTAATTACAGATAATAAAGTTGATTTTCCTGCATTGGGAAAACCAACAAGTCCTACATCTGCCAATAATTTTAATTCTAATTGAAACCAACGTTCTTCTCCTGGAACTCCAGGTTGGGCATACCGAGGGGTTTGATTTGTAGATGATCTAAAGTGCCAATTTCCTCTACCGCCAATACCTCCTTCAACTAATATTTTTTCCTCCCCGTGTTCGGTAATTTCAAACAATTGTTCTTGTGTTTCACCTTCTTTAATAATGGTGCCTAAAGGCACATCTATATATACGTCATCACCATCCTTACCAGTACTTCTACTTTTACTTCCATCGCCACCATGCTCGGCCTTGAAGTGTTTTTTAAACTTCATGTGAATCAAAGTCCACATCCCTTCATTACCACGAACAATAACATGACCACCACGACCACCGTCACCACCATCGGGTCCACCTTTTTGAATGAATTTTTCACGATGTAGATGTACTGATCCTTTACCTCCTTTACCAGAGGCCGCAAAAATTTTAATGTAATCTACAAAGTTTCCTTCAGTCATCTTTTCTTTATGTGTTTGTTATAGATTGTCAAAAACGGTACTTAGTCGATTGGTAATCTCTTCAATAGACCCAACACCATTCACACCAAAGTATTTGTTTTGAGCTTGATAGTATTCTTGTAAAATAGCTGTTTTGGTATTGTATTCATTGAAACGATTTCTGATCTTTTCTTCGTCTTGATCGTCTGGTCTACCACTAGTCTTTCCACGTTCTAATAAACGCTCAACCAATAAATTTTCAGGTACTTCTAAAGCAACCATTCCGTTAATGCGTTCGCCTTTTTCAGTTAAAAAAGCATCCAATGCACGTGCTTGTGATTCGGTACGAGGAAATCCGTCAAAAATAAAACCATTAGCTCCTGCATTTCGCACTACTTCAGCCTTTAACATATCAATAGTCAGTTTATCAGGTACTAAATCGCCTTTATCCATAAAGGATTTTGCGAGCATCCCCAATTCGGTTTTGTTTTTAATATTAAACCTAAAAACATCTCCGGTAGAAATATGTATTAGTTTGTACTTGTCCTTTAAAATGTCTGCTTGGGTTCCTTTTCCTGCTCCAGGAGGGCCAAATAAAACGATATTTGTCATTTTTTGTGTTGTTAATTTATAAACAGCCGCTAAATTTCTACCCAATCCATTATAATCCAATCCATAACCAACTATAAATTTATCTGGAATGGAAATTCCTATATAGTCAATATGCAATCCTTTGCGAAATACATCTGGTTTAAAGAATAAGGTTGCAATTTTTAGCTGTTTTAATTTTTTATCTCTGAATATACTGTAAATTTCTTCTAGCGTAGTACCCGTATCAATAATATCTTCTAAAATAACAACTGTTCTACCTTCCAAATTTTCATTGATGCCTACGAGCTGTTTTACTGTACCTGTTGAATTCACATCTTGATACGAGGCCAATTTCACAAACGAAACCTCACAATTGCCATTGTAAGATCGTATAAAATCTGCGGCAAACATAAAAGAGCCATTTAGAATACCAACAAAAATGGGGACTTCACCATTGAGATCTTTTTCCATTAATTCTGCCATTTTAGCAACGGCTAAACTAATTTGTTTAGATGAAATAAATGGCTTGAAGTATTTGTTGTGTAATTTAATAGTGCTCATAAGGCAATGGTACTAAATTGTTATAAAAACAAAAACTGTTTTGAGCTACTGAACGAAGCCAGTAATATCAAAACAGTTTTTCATATTGTATTTTTTAAATTACTTTTTTTTAGTAAGTTTTGTTGTGGTGTCATACATTATTGGAGCTGCAATAAACAATGATGAATAGGTACCTACTAGAATACCAATGATCATAGCAAACATAAAGCCTTTAATAGAATCCCCTCCAAATAAGAAGATTGACAACAATACTACTAACGTAGTAGAAGATGTATTAATTGTTCTACCTAAAGTAGTACTTAAGCCCATATTCACAATTTTGCTAAATTGCCAAGTGGCATGTTTGTTTGTAAACTCTCTAACACGGTCAAAAACAATTACAGTATCATTCAATGAATACCCAACTACAGTCAAAATAGCTGCTATAAATGACTGATTGATCTCCATATCAAATGGTAATACTTTCCAGAATATAGAAAAGATCCCCAATACTATCAGTACATCGTGAAAGACTGCTGCAACGGCTCCAAAACTATATTGCCATTTTCTAAACCTGAATAAAATGTATAAAAACACAACTATTAAGGATCCTAAAACTGCCCAAATAGCAGCTTGCTTGATATCATCTGCAATGGTTGGGCCAACTTGCATGTATTTCATAATCCCAACTTGCTTATCATCATCATCTCCACTAATCTTAAAGTCTTCTAAAGTTGTACCATCTGGTAAATAAGTTAGTAAACTATTAAATAACAATTCTTGAATTTCATCTCCAACTGTCAATGCATCGTCATCAATCTTATACTTCGTTGTAATTTTTAATTGATTTGCCCCACCATACGTTTTTACTTCGGGAGCATCACCAAATACATCTTTTAAAGTAGTTGAAATCTCAGTAGGGCTTACACTTTGATCAAAACGAACATTATACGTTCTACCTCCTGTAAAGTCAACACCATAGTTAAAACCTTGTGTGAATATAGAACCCAGACCTAAAATAATAATAGACGCAGAAATGATATAAGCAATCTTACGCTTTTTCAAGAATTCAATATTAATATTTTGGAACCAACCTTTTGTGATGTTGGTATTGAAAGTCATGTTACGATCTCTATCAGCATACCAATCAACCAATAGTCGCGTAATAAACACGGCCGTGATTAATGAGGTAGCAATACCGATCATTAAAGTAGTTGCAAAACCTTTAATGGGTCCTGAACCAAAAATATAAAGAATAATACCTGTTAAAAAGGTAGTTACGTTTGCATCTACAATTGCTGAAAGTGCTCCTTCAAAACTAAATCCTTCCTTAACAGCTTCTTTTAAAACTTTTCCACGGCTTAAGGCCTCTTTGATCCGTTCGTAAATAATTACGTTGGCATCTACAGACATACCGATGGTAATAATAATACCTGCTACACCGGGCAGTGTTAATACCGCTCCAAATGAGGTTAAAACACCAAATATGAATAGGATGTTTATCAGTAAGGCAAGATCGGCAAATATACCGGCTTTACCGTAGTAAAAGATCATCCAAAGTAATACCAAAGAAAGGGCAATTAAAAAGGCATTTCTACTGTCAATAATAGATTCGTGACCTAATGAAGCACCCACTACTGATGATTCAATAATTCGTGCGGCAGCAGGAAGTTTACCAGATTTTAAGGCATTGGCTAAATCTTGTGCTTCTTCTATCGTAAATTGACCAGAAATAGATGTTCTTCCGTTTGGAATCGGTCCGGTTACATTCGGTGCAGAATAGACATAATCATCCAACACAACACCCACAAATTTCCCTGTGTTTTCCTCCGTCATTTTAGCCCAATCTTTTGAACCTCTGCTGTTCATAGTCATGCTAACCTCAGGATTTACACCTAATTGGTCAAAAACCTGACTCGCATCAGCAATAACATCTCCTTGTAATGGCGCTATATCATCTCGGTTTGATTTTATAGCATATAAATTAATAACTTCTGTATTTTCAATAGGTTTAGCATCCCATAAAAATTTAGCATAAGTCATTTCCGCAGGTAGTAAAGCTCTTACCTCTTTCATTGATAAGTAGCGGTTAATCGTTGCGGTATCTTTTAAACTAGCATATCCTGCAGCAGAACTTCGTTGTTGCGGATTGCTAATTGCGAAAATACTTCTTAGCGGACTCACAGCCTTGGTGTCAACAGAATCTTTAACCTCACCCAAAAGTTCGTCAATTTCAGCATCTTTAGAAAGTGCTGTATCTTTAACCACTTCAGTGGTAACTTCATCCTTTAATAATTCAGCTAAAGTTGCGTCAGCTTGTAAAAAGAAGTTCGTAGTTTCAGAATTATCGTATACTTCCCAAAATTGTAATTCAGCAGTACTTTGTAATAATTTTTTAACACGATCGATATCTTTTGCGCCAGGCAGTTCTATTAAAATTCTACCAGACTCTCCTATTTGAGATATGTTTGGAGATGCAACGCCAAATCGGTCAATTCTACTTCTTAAAACTTCAAAAGCAGTACTGATAGATCCTTTAATTTCTTGTTTTAAAATAGGTTTAACTTCATTGTCAGTCAATTTGAAGTTAATTTTGTCTTTTAAGGATTTATTTCCAAAAATACTTGGGTCACTTAAATTAACACTTCCATTACTTGCTTTTTCAAAAGCGTCAAAGAATAAATCTAAATAATCACGATCACTATTTTTTTGAGCTGCTGTTGCCGCATCCAATGCTTGAGTGAATGTAGGATTCTTTGATCCGTTTGAAAGTCCAATTAAAATATCTCTTACCGAAACTTCCAACGTAGCATTGATACCACCTTTAAGGTCTAAACCTAAATTCATCGCCTTGTCTTGCACCTCACTATAGGTGTACTTTGTGAATAAGTAGTTGGCAATGGGTAGGTTAGCGACAGAGTCTAAGTATATCTTTTCTTTTGCCGAATCACCGTTGGCATAAATTTTTGCGTCATTTTCAATGGTATTGTTTACCCATGTAAATGATAAATAGTAAACACATATGATACCAAATATGATGGCAAATGTTCTTATAAGTCCTTTGTTCTGCATTCTCTTTTCTTATTTAAAAAAAATCTTCTTATTTGTAATTAACGCGCAAATATAGTACTTCGAAAATGAATAGACAATTGTTTTATATCTTTTTATAGCTAGGGTCCTTTTATGTAAAACTAATTAAAAACTTGCTCTTTAGATGTGTTATTTGCGACCCGTGGCAATCAAATTTTATTATATTAGCACCCCTAAACATAAATTATATGACCTACCGTTCTGACATTGAAATAGCACAAGAAAATAAGATGCAACATATTAAAGAAATTGCTGCTAAGCTTAGTATTGACGAAGATGATTTAATTCTTTTTGGAAAATATAAAGCGAAACTACCATTGCGATTAATGAATGAAGAGAATATTGCAAAAAACAATCTTGTATTGGTTACGGCATTAACACCTACGCCGGCAGGAGAAGGAAAAACAACGGTTTCTATTGGCTTAACGGAAGGATTAAATAAAATAGGAAAGCAGGCTACAGTTGTTTTACGTGAACCTTCATTGGGGCCTGTGTTCGGCATTAAAGGAGGAGCAGCCGGTGGTGGTTACTCTCAAGTGGTGCCAATGGAAGATATTAATTTGCATTTTACGGGCGATTTCAACGCCGTTGAGAAAGCTAATAATTTACTGTCAGCATTGATTGATAATAATTTGCAGAGTAGTACAAACAATTTGAATTTAGACCCGAGAACGATAGCTTGGAAACGGGTGATTGATATGAATGATAGAGCTTTGCGCCAAATAACAATTGGTTTGGGAGGGATATCAAATGGAATTCCAAGAGAGGATGGGTTTAACATCACACCGGCTTCGGAGGTGATGGCTATTTTATGTATGGCAAAAGATTTGGAAGACTTAAAGAAACGCTTAGGCGATATTTTTATCGGTTTTACATTTGAAAAACAGGCAATCTTTGCACGTGATTTAAAGGCCGAAGACGCAATGGCAATCCTTTTAAAGGATGCTATTAAACCAAATTTGGTACAAACCTTAGAAGAAAATCCAGCGATTATTCACGGAGGCCCTTTTGCAAATATTGCGCAAGGAACCAATACCATTATTGCTACTAAAATGGGCTTGTCACTTTCAAATTATGTGGTTACAGAAGCAGGTTTTGGAGCAGACTTAGGTGCTGAAAAGTTTCTAAATATTAAATCAGCTTATGCCGGATTGAATCCGAAATGTGTGGTGCTAGTTGCTACCATACGGGCCTTGCGTCACCATGGCGGGGCGCCGTCAGAAGAATACAACACTCCGAGTGTTGAACGTGTAACCAATGGTTTCGCTAACCTTGAAAAACACATTGAGAATATTAGGAAATTTAATATTGAACCTGTGGTAGCGATCAATTCTTTTGTTAGTGATAGTGATGAAGAAATAGATTTTGTAATTTCGAAATGTGCATCTTTAGGTGTGCATGCCGTTGTTTCGAAAGGATGGGCAGAAGGCGGTAACGGGACGAAAGAATTAGCAGCAGCAGTGGTAGACATAGTAGAAAACAAAGCAACTCAGTTTAAACCATTGTATGACTGGAAATCGCCAGTAGTTGAGAAAATTGAAATCATTGCCAAGGAAATTTATGGGGCAGATGGCGTTGATTTTGACAACAAAGCAAAATTAAATTTAAGGCGTATTGAACGTTTAGGGTTTGGTAATTTTGCGATTTGCATGGCGAAAACACAAAAATCATTTTCTGATAATGAAAAATTAATTGGTAGACCAACAGGATTTACAATTACTGTTCGTGAAATAGAGATTGCAGCAGGAGCACAGTTTTTAATACCTATTTTGGGAAAAATGATGCGTATGCCTGGATTGCCAAGTATTCCAGCTTCTGAAAACATGACCATAGATAAAGATGGGGTAATTTCAGGGTTGTCTTAACATAAAAAACCAGCTCTTACTTAGAGCTGGTTTTATTTATTTTAAATGATTTGCTATTTAGTCGATGTTCGTTGGCTTTGGCATTTCTAATTTAGCATATCCTTCAGGTACCGTCATATCAAATTTGCTATCAGCTACACTTTTATCTTTTACCTCAGTAACTTCCATATTTATATCCATGGCCATCCCACCTTGATTCATAGAAATTACCATATACATTGGAAACCCTTTTAATTTTCCTCCAAGCATAGCAGTGTATTGTTCTTGAACTGCAATTTTATCAGTTACAAACATTTTCATTTTTATCTCTTGACCGTTTTGAGTGGTTACAATATCATAACCTTTACAATTATAGTCTAAGATTGTTTTCGTTTCTCCATTTGCGGTTACAGTAATATCTTTTAGCTCTTCATCGGTTTTGGCGATATCCTGCTCCATGTATTTTTTACCAAGCATTGGATTGTCCATTAATAACAACATCTTTTTTGCTTTTCCGTCGACAATAGAAATTTGCCCTCCAGTCATTTGGTTATTGTATTCTGAACGTGCTTTTTGTCCTTTGAAATGTGTGGTAGTGGTAATGTCTCCTATCATTGCGAAGGCTGCTTTTGCCTGCTCATTGTCTGTAGACATATTCATTTTCATGGTAATTACACCTTCTTTTAATTCTTTTTGAGCGAAAGTGCTCATGCTTACTGCTACGAGGAGTAATAGAATAATTTTTTTCATTGATTTTTGTTTAATGATTAATAAAAAAAGACCACGCTCACTAAGATGAGCGTGGTCTTAGTATTGTTTTATTTAGAATAGTTGTTATAGTTCAAGTAGTCCGTTTGTTATTTTAACACCTTCGGCACTTTCGTTTAAATGAGCCTTTTCAGCGTCACTTAGTTTTATAGTAACGATTTTTTCGATGCCATTTTTTCCTAATACTACAGGAACTCCAATACACAAATCATTTAAACCATATTCGCCCTCTAATAAGGTAGAACATGGAAATAATTTTTGTTGATCACATGCAATCGCTTGAACCAAACCTGAAACTGCGGCACCTGGCGCATACCAAGCAGAAGTTCCTAACAATTTAGTAAGTGTAGCACCACCTACTTTGGTATCTTCTTTAACTTGGTCTAAGCGTTCCTCAGAAAGAAATTCAGAAACAGGAACACTATTTCTTGTGGCTAATCGTGTTAGCGGGACCATTCCTTTGTCAGAATGCCCTCCAATAACCATCCCGTCAATATCAGAAATTGGCGCTTCTAAAGCTTCTGCCAATCGATATTTGAAACGTGCTGAATCTAGTGCGCCACCCATACCAATAATTCTATTTTTCGGTAAATTAGTTGTTTTATGCACTAAATAAGTCATGGTGTCCATAGGATTAGAAACCACTATAATAATGGTGTTAGGTGAATGGCTAATTAGGTTTGAAGAAACTGTTTTAACAATCCCTGCATTAATACCAATTAGTTCTTCGCGAGTCATGCCCGGCTTGCGCGGAATACCAGAGGTGATTACACAAATATTACTATTTGCAGTTTTTGAATAATCGTTGGTTGTACCTACAATTTTCGTGTCAAATCCGTTTAAAGAAGCGGTTTGCATTAAGTCCATTGCTTTTCCTTCAGCATAGCCTTCTTTAATATCTAATAACACAACTTCTGATGCAAAGTTTTTGATTGCAATGTATTCAGCACAACTAGCGCCTACAGCTCCTGCTCCTACAACTGTTACTTTCATTTTATACTTATTATTTTAATTATATATCAATATTTGCGTAAATCGCATTTTTTTCTATAAACTCTCTTCTTGGTGGTACTTCATCACCCATTAACATTGAAAAAACGCGATCTGCTTCAACTCCACTGTCAATTGTTACTAAACGCATGGTTCTGAAATCAGGACTCATTGTGGTGTCCCAAAGTTGTTCTGCATTCATTTCTCCAAGACCTTTATAGCGTTGCATTGTTGCACTTCCGCCAAATTTTTCTACGATTGCATCACGTTCAGCATCATTCCATGCATATTCTTTTTTCGCACCTTTCTTTACTAAATACAACGGTGGTGCTGCAATATATACGTATCCTTCTTCAATCAATTCTCTCATATATCTAAAGAAGAAAGTTAAAATCAATGTCGCAATATGACTACCATCTACATCGGCATCACACATGATGACTATTTTATGATAACGAAGTTTTTCAATATTTAAGGCTTTACTGTCATCTTCGGTCCCTATAGTTACGCCCAATGCGGTAAACATGTTTTTGATCTCTTCATTTTCAAAAACTTTGTGTTGCATAGCTTTTTCAACATTCAGTATTTTTCCACGCAAAGGTAAAATAGCTTGAAAATTACGATCTCTTCCTGCTTTAGCGGTACCGCCTGCCGAATCTCCCTCGACCAAAAATATTTCACATTTTTCAGGATCTGTCCATGCACAATCAGACAATTTTCCTGGTAAACCACCACCAGTCATTACTGTTTTACGCTGTACCATTTCACGCGCTTTTTTAGCTGCATGACGAGCCTGAGCTGCTAAAATAACTTTTTGAACTATTATTTTTGCATCATTCGGATTTTCTTCCAGATAATCAGTCAGCATTTCAGAAACTGCTTGACTTACGGCTGCGGTTACTTCGCGATTTCCTAGTTTGGTTTTTGTTTGTCCTTCAAACTGTGGCTCAGAAACTTTTACAGAAATAATAGCAGTCAATCCTTCGCGGAAATCGTCTCCTGCAATTTCAAATTTTAGGTTTTTCAACATGCCAGAGTCATCTGCATACTTTTTTAATGTCGCTGTTAATCCTCTTCTAAAACCAGATAAGTGTGTTCCTCCTTCGTGGGTGTTGATATTGTTTACGTACGAATGTAAATTTTCATTATAAGATGAATTGTAAACCATCGCAACTTCTACAGGAACGCCATTTTTTTCACCTTCCATTGAAATAATATCGGAGGTGAGTTGTTCACGCGTCGCATCTAAATACCTTACAAATTCTTTAAGACCTTCGTCGCTATAAAAATCTTCTCTAACAAAATTTCCTTCGTCATCTTTATTGCGCTTATCAGTAAGCGAAATTTTAATTCCTTTATTTAGAAAAGAAAGCTCACGTAAACGCGTTGCTAACGTTTCGTAATTGTAGTGTATACCATCTTTAAAAATGGTGTCATCAGCAATAAAAGTAACCATTGTTCCTTTATCATCTGATTCACCAATGGTTTTTACCGGATATAGGGGTTTCCCTTTTTCATATTCTTGTTGCCAAACTTTACCGTCTTTGTATACAGTAGCAGTTAAGTGATTTGACAACGCATTTACTACAGAAACACCAACACCGTGTAAACCACCAGATACTTTGTAAGAATCTTTATCAAATTTACCACCAGCACCAATTTTAGTCATTACAACCTCTAATGCAGATACGCCTTCTTTTTTGTGGATACCAACTGGTATCCCTCTACCGTTATCTTTAACCGAGATAGAACTATCTTCATTTATCCAAACATCAATCGTGTCACAATGACCAGCCATCGCTTCGTCAATAGAGTTATCTACTACTTCATAAACCAAATGATGCAAACCTCTAACGCCTACATCTCCAATATACATTGATGGACGCATTCTTACATGCTCCATTCCTTCTAAGGCCTGAATACTATCAGCTGAATAATCGGTTTTTTTTGTCTCTTCGCTCATATTTTTTAATACTCTTTTTTAAGTAATTTCACCTGTTTTTTAGTGATGATTTATTTAAGTCAGATGTCATTCGCCTTTTGTCGTTTTCGCTTGTAATAACGCAACAATAATGGCTTATTTCAAAAACATACAAATATAAGAAAACACGCTCGTTAAAGCGTGTTTTTCGAATGTTTAATAACGGAAGTTATTAACAAAATTTAGAGTGTATTGTATTTAATTGCTATTCAAAATCTTAAAAGAAATAGCCTAAAATTTGCGTCAGTGATTTTAGACTATTTCACCCTACAAGCCATTAACCGAATTAGCTTTTCTTGTTATGATTGAGTGTCTTTTTTTAAATCTTTTTTACTTAGCACATTACCTTCGGTATCTAAGGTAACTTTGATGTGTTTATCGGCACTTTTTAATTTTACATAAAAAAGTGATTTCCCTTCTTTTTCAAATTTATAAGCTTTATCAGCTTTTAAGTCGGCAAATTCTGAACTTAAGGTTTTAGTAATTGCCTCAGGTAATTCGCTAATTTGAATTTCAACTTTTTCTTGTTGTTTTTTAACTACTTCTTTTACTTCTTTTTTCATCTCTTGTGCATACGTAGTTGTACTTACCAACCCAGCCGCTACAAATAAAAATAGGAAACTTAATTTTCTCATGATTTAAACGTTTTTTAATTATTATTAATTAATCCAGTTTGGTTTGTTTGATGGTTCAAATGTATAACATGAATCTAAAGAAATTCTCAAGCGAAAAAAGAAAGTGATATTTTAAAACCGCACCAATATTTGGTGTTGGTCTTCTAAAAAAGTGTAGTTAATTTTCCATTCATTGATTTCGCAAATCTTTTTTACGATGGCCAATCCTAAGCCTGATGAATCTGCCGAGCTACTCGCCTTTTTAAAACGATTAAATAGGGTTTCTGGAGAAATGCTTAGCTCATTACCAGTATTTGATATGTGAAGGTGTTTTTTTGTTAGTTTTATGGTAATAAAACCCTTTTCAATATTGTGCCGAATTGAATTTGAGATCAGGTTAGTAATAAGCATATCAACCATGGTAGCATTTGTATTGAGCACCACTGCACGCTCAATTTCTTTTTCTACGTTTAGCTTTTTTTGAAGAATAAAATCGTTGTAGGTTTCTAGCTTATGAGTTAAGAGTTCACTCAAATTTACATTTTCTTTCTCGCTATACTGTCTGTTTTCAACTTTAGCTAAGGTCAGTAAAGTTTTATTTAGTTTAGACAAACGTTGACCTGCTTGGTAGATGGATTGTAATTGTTTAATCTCAGCTTTGTTTAAGTTCGTAGATTGTAGTAACAATTCAATTTTTGATTGCATGATGGCCAACGGAGTTTGCATTTCATGCGAAGCATTTTCGGTAAATTCTTTTAAATTATTATAATCTGAACTGAGTTTTTTAGTTAAACTTTTAATGGTGTTATTCAGCTCTTTAAATTCAACAATATTAGAAGCTTGTAATTCTATTGGTTTTTGATGTTGAACTGAAAAGTTTTTTAGACTGTCTAAATTATTATTGAAGGGTTTCCATATTTTTTTTGCAATTCTGGTATTAAAAATCCAGAGACCTGTCAGTAATAATAACATAATTAAGATAGTCAGCAGTGTTATTACTGTTACAAAATCTTGGTTACGCACTAAGGAGTTTCGGGTAATAATTTTGTAGCGCTCTCCGTTGGGAAATGTTTCATAAGCGGTTAATTGACGGTATTTTTCAAATTCCTCGGTATTTTCAACACCTTCTAGGCCTCTAATGGCATGAAATATTAAGGTGTCTTTGTAAATGATGGTGTCTTTTGGGTACAACCTATTCTCGGCAGCATTTAGCTCTTCAGGTTCTTCAAAAATGGTCAGTGGATAGTCATACTTGATCCGTTTTGAAATGACTTCCTTGTTGTAACGTAATTTTTCATCAAGACGTTTGTTCATTGCAGAAGTTAAAACAAAGGATAGCACAACCCCAAACAACAAAAATGTTACAAGTGATAGTAATAAATAAGACCTTCCTGTTTTTTCTATTAACTTCATTCTATTCTAAATGGATACGCACTTTATTATTCTGAAAATTTATAACCTAAACCGTACATGGTCTTTACATAATCATTGGCACCGTATTTTTTAATTTTTTTACGGAGGTTGCCTAAGTGGGTGTATATAAAATCATAACTATCTGCCATTTCTATTTCATCTCCCCAAAGATGTTCAGCTATAGATTCTTTAGTGACCACTTTATTTTTGTTGGAGATAAAGTAAAGGAGTAAGTTGTATTCTTTTCTGGTCAATTCAATAAGTCTATTGTTGATCGTAACCTCCTTTGAATTTGGATTTATTTCAATTTCATTAAAAACGATCGAATCATTTCCGTCAAATTTCTGCCTTCTTATTAAGGAGTTAATTCTCGAGTTTAATTCAGCTAAATGAAATGGTTTGGTAATATAGTCATCCGCACCAAGATCCAATCCTTTGAGCTTGTCGTCCAACGAGTTTTTTGCTGAAACTATGAGTACACCAACTTTCGAGTCTTTCTCTTTGATAAGTTTTAATAATTCGATACCGCTACCGTCAGGCAGGGTGATGTCTAAAATAACAACATCATAATTAAAGCTGATGAGTTTGTCTTCAGCATCAAAAAAATTAGTGGCTTTTTCGCAAATAAAATCTTCATTTTCAAGATAAGTAGCCATACTATCTATTAATTCCAGTTCGTCTTCTACAATAAGAATTTTCATATGAATCAGTTTTGGTAAATCACTATTAATAGTTGTAAGGTCTGCTAATTTAAGGATAAACTAGTAAACAAAATAAATACGCTTTCAAAATTTATGTTGAAAGCGTATTTATAAGGTAAATTTAATTTTTAATAGGCATCTTCATGCACGTTGGCAACTGCTCTTCCACTAGGGTCGTTCATGTTTTTAAACGCTTCATCCCATTCTAAGGCGATTTGTGTGCTACAAGCTACAGAGGCTTCTTGTGGAACACATAAAGCAGCGGCATCACTTGGGAAATGTTCTGTGAAAATTGAACGATAGTAAAATTCTTCCTTGCTGGTAGGTGTTTGTAATGGAAATTTATACTTGGCATTTGCCAATTGCTCGTCGGTTACTTCGGTATTTACCACTTCTTTTAGCGTGTCTATCCAACTGTAACCAACACCGTCACTAAATTGTTCTTTTTGTCTCCAAGCTACACTTTTAGGTAACATGTCTTCAAAAGCCTTACGAACCACCCATTTCTCCATGCGTTCACCGTTAATCATTTTGTCTTGTGGGTTGATGCTCATAGCAACATCTATAAACTCTTTGTCTAAGAAAGGAACACGCCCTTCAATTCCCCAAGCGGCTAAACTTTTGTTCGCTCGCAAACAGTCGTACATGTGCAACTTACTTAGTTTACGCACCGTCTCTTCATGAAACTCTTTGGCATTTGGTGCTTTGTGGAAGTATAAATAACCACCAAACAGCTCGTCAGCGCCCTCACCAGATAAGACCATTTTAATACCCATTGATTTAATAACACGTGCCATTAAGTACATGGGTGTACTTGCTCTAATGGTGGTGACATCATAGGTTTCGAGGTTGTAAACTACATCTTTAATGGCGTCCAGTCCCTCTTGGATAGTAAATTTTATCTCATGGTGTATGGTACCTATATGATCTGCTACTTTTTGTGCTGCAGCTAAATCTGGGGAGCCATCTAAACCTACAGAAAACGAATGTAATTGTGGCCACCAAGCATCAGAGGTATCATCAGACTCAATACGTTTTTGTGCATATTTTTTTGCAATGGCAGAAGTTACCGATGAATCCAATCCGCCTGAGAGCAATACGCCATAAGGCACATCACTCATTAATTGTCTATGTACAGCCGCTTCTAAGGCTTCTTTTATTTTTGCAATACTTGTTTCATTGTCTTTTACGGCGTCATATTCGGTCCATGTTCTGTTGTACCATTTAACGAATTTTCCATCTTTACTTGATAGATAATGTCCAGGGGGAAACAATTCTATTTTGGTACAAACACCTTCAAGAGCCTTTAATTCAGATGCAACATAAAAGGTTCCGTGTTGATCCCATCCTATATATAAAGGTATAATTCCCATATGATCTCTAGCAACAAAATAGTCGTCATTCTCAACATCATATATTGCAAAACCAAAAATACCATTCATCTCATCAATAAAATCAACACCTTTTTCTTTGTACAAGGCTAAGATCACTTCGCAATCAGATTCCGTTTGAAAGTTATAAGTCCCTTCAAATTGTTTGCGTAATTCTCTATGATTGTATATTTCACCATTGGCGGCCAAAATCAATTTCTTGTCTTCACTAAATAAAGGCTGTTTACCGGATGCTGGGTCAACAATCGCCAGACGCTCATGCGCCAATATCGCTTTAGAATCACTATAAATCCCACTCCAGTCAGGCCCCCTGTGACGAATTGTTTTAGACATTTCTAATATTTGAGGTCTCAATTCATCTGCTTTTTGTTTCAAATCAAAAGCACAAACTATTCCACACATAATTTTAATTTATAATTTAGAATGCAAATGTTTGTTTTTTATTTCAGTATAGAAACAATAATTCGTTATTTTATTTCATATTGTAACCATAAATGCCATATTCTATTGAAATATTAACCTTATTAATACTATTGTTGTTGATAACTTATAATATCTAAGATGGGTTTTAAATACTAAAAGAGATCTGTTCTCGTTGTAAACAAATCAAAAAGGGAGAACTACATGAATAAATTAAATTACCTTACAATTATCGGATTATTAGTTGTTGCGTTTGTAGGCACCACGAAAAGTTATGCGCAAGCATTTGAAGGATTGGATGATGTACCGCATGATATTTCATATTATAGAGAAACTAGAGTAACTCCCCCTTTAGTGAAAGTATTATATGGAAGACCGTCAAGAGAAAATCAAGAAGTTTTTGGAAACCTGGTTCCTTACGGGGAAATTTGGCGCGCTGGTTATAATGAAGCAACCGAAGTTAAATTTTACAAAGACGTTCAATTTGGTACGAAGACGGTAGCCGCCGGAACCTATGTTTTACTGGCGATACCTGGAGAAAAAGAGTGGGAAATTATTTTAAGTTCCAATCTCGATGTCTGGGGTGCTTTTCAATACAATCCAACATTTGATGTTGCTAGAGTCACGGTGCCAGTTCGAAGATCAGAACCTTTAGAAACACTTTCTATCTCATTTAAAAAGAAACAACAAGCATACATTGAGATGATTATTGGTTGGGATGCTACACGTGTTAAAATTCCACTTAAATTTAGTGAAGAAAGTTATTTAGCACATACCGATATCGACAATTAATAACAAGCCGTTATTTTACTTTTTCACCTTGGACAAACGTTTCTAATACCTTTGTGTTTGGAACTTTATTGATGTCTACTTGCATAATGTCTTGATCTAGGATTATAAAATCAGCAAACTTGCCAATTTCAATACTGCCTTTTTCATTTTCTTCGAAATTAGAATAGGCCGCCCAAATAGTCATTCCCTTTAAGGTTTCTTCACGTGTTAAGGCATTTTCCATTTGAAATCCGTCATTGGGATAATTATTTAAATCTTTTCTGGCTACAGCCGCATAAAAGGTTAAAAACGGACTCACTTGCTCGACAGGGAAATCAGTACCCAAAACAACCTTGCCGTATTTATTTAATAAATCTTTATAGGCATAGGCTCCTTTCATACGTTCAGTACCAACTCTATCGGTTGCCCAATACATATCACTGGTAGCATGCGTCGGTTGAATAGAAGGAATGACATTTTCAAAATAATCAAAATCTTCTGGTGAAATTATTTGAGCATGCTCTATTTTCCAACGTCTATCTTTCTGGTCTTTCAGAACATCTTTATAGGTTTGAAGTAAGAAATGATTGGCAGAATCACCAATAGCATGGGTATTCATTTGAAAATCTGAATTGGCTATTCTTTCAGCAGAATTTTTTAAAAATTCAACGGTATTAATCAAAGCACCATAATGATTTTCTTGGTCTGAATACGGTGCGCGCATTGCCGCCCCACGTGACCCTAAAGCCCCATCGGCATACATTTTAAATGAACGTACATTTAATCTGTCAGTTTTACTGATTCCCTTGTCTAAATAGTAGTCCAGGTTTTTTGGAGAGGCCGATACCATGGCATATACTCTCATTTTTAATTCTCCTGCTTTTTGTAAGCTATCAATTAATTCAATGGCCATTTTTGATAAGCCTGCATCATTCACCGTGGTAAGGCCTTGATCGAAGCAAATCTGTTCAGCATCTTTTAAGGCATTGATATAGGTTTCTAAGGTTTCTGTGGGAATTTTAGAGCCAATTAAACTCATTGGCTTGTCGATAAAAATACCTGTTAGTTTTCCGTCTTTTTTAAGAATATCACCACCAGAAAATTTGGTATTTACGGTAACTCCTGCTAAATCAATGGCCGCTTGATTTGCTAACAATGCATGGCCATCAACTCTTCGAATGGCCACAGGAGTATTTGGAAATGTGGAATCTAGCTTTTCTTTTGTTGGAAACTCTTTTAGTTCCCAATCGTTTTGATCCCAACCTCTTCCTGTAATATATGCAAGGTTTTTTTCTTTTTGAAATGCAACAAGTCGCTCAATAACCTCATTGTAACTTTTAGTTCCTTCCAATCGTACCTTTTGCTCAGCTAATCCCAAGCCAAAAAAATGACAATGCGCATCGATCAAACCCGGTGTGATGGTTTTGCCTTCTGCGTCAATAGTTTTGGTGGCTACAAATTGTGCTGATAAATCTTCGCTAGTACCAACGGCAATAAACTTTCCATCTTTTACTGCAAAAGCATCTGCTTTGGCAAAATCAGAATTAACAGTATAGATGTTAGCATTTAGCACTAATACATCTGCTTTTTGTTGTTCTGTACACGCCGTAATGGCAAAAAGAAGAATAAGGAGTGTTTTTTTCATAACAGGTTTGGTTTAAAAGAAACGAAAGGTACAAAAAAATGTATTTTCAAAAAGAGAATTTAGTTTATGGTCTAAAAAAAATTGCCTTAGCATATTTGAGGAATAAAAATAATTGTAAAAACGGCATGCGATTTGTAAGGTTTTTTGTTAATTGTGACTTAAATAGCTAATTAATTTCAAACAATCATGAAAAAAAGAATCCTCTCATTTGCAATTTTATTAATCGCTTTCGTGTTTTCTACGAGTGTCGAAGCACAATCATTTAAAGAATTAGATAAAAGCCCGATGGACTGCGCCTCGTACCCAAGCGATTATAAAATATCAGACAAATTGGTAAAAATCATTTATAGTAGACCTCAGTTAAATGAACGATCATTATCATTATTAGCACCAGAAGGACAGGTTTGGAGAACCGGTGCGAATGAAGCTAGTGAAATTACATTTTATGAAGATGTTGTTTTTGGAGGCGAAAAAGTAAAAGCAGGAACCTATACAATTTTTTCCATTCCAGGTGAAAAAGAGTGGACGGTTATATTGAGTACAGCAAAAAATGTTTGGGGATCTTATTTTTATAAAGAAGATCAAGATGTTGTAAGAGTAACAGGTACCGTTTCAAAAAGCGAGGAGCCAATTGAAGCATTTACCATCGTTTTTGATGGCGATGAAGATAATATCAAGATGCATTTGGGCTGGGCTGATACCATTGTTTCTGTTCCGTTGAAAAAATAAAACACCTAAATACAATTCCAAAAAAAAGCGAGGTTTTTCCTCGCTTTTTTTATGTCAATTACTTGATTACATTAATTAGATTAATCTTAACTTTGCAACTTGAAAATTTTAAGACTGAATGAGTTACGATTTTAATAGAATTGAGAAAGATTGGCAAGACTACTGGGCAAAGAACCAAACCTTTAAGGCTGAAAATAAATCTGATAAACCCAAGTATTATGTACTAGACATGTTTCCATATCCATCTGGGGCTGGCTTGCATGTTGGGCATCCACTGGGCTATATCGCAAGTGATATTTATGCGCGCTACAAACGCCATAAAGGATTTAATGTATTGCACCCACAAGGCTATGATAGTTTTGGTTTACCCGCGGAACAGTATGCCATACAAACAGGGCAGCATCCTGCAGTAACAACAGAAGAAAATATTAAAACATACCGCCGTCAGTTAGATCAATTAGGTTTTTCTTTTGATTGGAGTCGCGAAGTGCGAACTTCTGAACCCAATTATTATAAATGGACACAGTGGATTTTCATTCAGCTATTTAATTCTTGGTACAATAAGGATTCCGATAAGGCAGAAGATATATCAAGTTTAATTGCCATTTTTGAAAAAAAGGGCAATGCTAAGGTGAACGCTTCCGCGGATGAAGATATCGTTCCGTTTACCGCAAAAGAATGGAAAGCGTTCTCTTATGAAAAACAGCAACAAATTCTTTTACAATACCGTTTAACCTTTTTATCAGAAACGGAAGTCAATTGGTGCCCAGCCTTGGGTACGGTATTGGCAAATGACGAAATTGTAAATGGTGTTTCTGAACGTGGTGGACATCCAGTAGTTCGTAAAAAAATGAAACAGTGGAGTATGCGTATTTCTGCGTATGCACAACGTTTGCTAGATGGTTTAACCACCGTTGATTGGCCACAGCCTTTAAAAGATATTCAAACCAATTGGATCGGTCGTTCAGTAGGAGCGATGGTTTCTTTCCCAGTGCTTGCTTCTTCACAATCTCAAGGTGAGGAGGCTACAAAGCTTTCATACAAGCAATTGGAAGCACTTAAAGAACTACGATTGAATACGCCAAAAGCAGAAAAATTGCTTTGGAACAAATTAAAAGATAAAAAAGGAGCTTCTAAATTCAGACATAAATACACTTTCGGTAACTATATGGCCGATTTTGTATGTGTGGCAAAAAACACCATAATTGAAATTTCTGGTAAAGAAGAGGAAGCTGCGAGAACTTCCTATTTTGAAAAGGAAGGTTACAGTGTAGTTCATTTTACCAATGAAGAAATAATTGAAAATGTTGATGTTGTGCTCGCTAAAATCAATAGCGCATTACAGTTTCCAGTGAAGCCGAAGGCAACAAAAAAAGCAGTAAAGGAAGTTGTTGCTAAAAATGAGGAAACGGGTGATACAATTGAAGTATTCACCACGCGTCCTGACACGATTTTTGGAGTGAGTTTTATGACCCTAGCACCGGAACATGAATTGGTAGCGAAAATTGTAACAGCCGGTCAAAAAGAGGCCGTAAATGCTTATATAGAAGCAACAGCGAAGCGCAGTGAGCGCGATAGAATGGCCGATGTAAAAACCATTTCGGGTGTGTTTACAGGTGCTTATGCGTTGCATCCTTTTTCTGGAAAAAAAGTGCCTATTTGGATTGGTGATTATGTATTGGCGGGTTATGGAACCGGTGCGGTAATGTCAGTGCCTTGTGGTGATGAACGTGATTATGCCTTTGCAAAACATTTTAAAATAGACATTCCTAATATTTTTGAAGGGGTAGATATTTCTAAAGAAGCTTTTGCTGATAAAGAAAAAACAGTGATAGCGAATTCTGATTTTCTCAATGGCTTGCCGTATAAAAAAGCCATGAAAACCATTATTCACGAAATTGAAAAGCGTGGCTTGGGCTACAGCAAGGTAAATTATAGATTGCGTGATGCCGTTTTTAGTCGCCAACGCTATTGGGGAGAACCTTTTCCTGTGTATTATAAAAATAATGTGCCGCAGATGATTGCTGCTGAGCATTTGCCTATTGTATTGCCAGAAGTAGAAAAGTATTTACCTACAGAAGATGGAAAACCACCCTTGGGGAATGCTGAGGTTTGGGCCTGGTGTACCAACACAAATAAAGTGGTAGAAAATGCAAAGATTGATAATGAAACAGTATTCCCACTAGAATTAAATACCATGCCAGGTTGGGCAGGGAGTTCGCAGTACTTTAATCGGTATATGGATGCTAATAACCCTGAAGAGATCTTTTCGAAAGAAGCGATTAATTATTGGCAAGACGTCGACTTATATATTGGCGGCGTAGAACATGCTACGGGGCATTTATTGTATAGTCGTTTTTGGCAAAAATTTATGTTCGACAAAGGCTTGGTGCCTAAAGAGGAGTTTGCTAAAAAACTCATTAACCAAGGAATGATTACGGGTACGAGTGCGTTTGTTTATAAAGTTGTTGCAACGGGGTATCATAAAGAAGAAAAGTTAAAAACGACTAATTCAGTTGATTTATATGTGTCTAAAGGAGTTAGAGATGAGATTATTCATAAACAAGGAGACTCAAAAGAAAAAATTCTAAAAGGAATCCAAGAGCATTTTATAACAAAAAATAAAGAAAGTAGCGAGAATTATACAATTCCTACAGATTTTATTTTAAATCCAATTCACGTTGATGTTTCATTGGTAAACTCTTCAGATGAATTGGATATTGAGAATTTTAAAGAGTCATGGAGCGGTTATAGTAAGGCAAGATTTATTGGCGAGAAAGGAGAAATAATTGAAGACGATAATGACAAATACATTGTAGGTCGCGAGATAGAAAAAATGTCTAAATCCAAATACAATGTGGTGAATCCTGACAGTATTTGTAAAGAGTATGGTGCCGATAGTTTACGTCTCTACGAAATGTTTTTAGGCCCGTTAGAACAATCAAAACCATGGAATACAGCAGGGATTACAGGCGTACATAGTTTCTTAAAAAAATTATGGAAATTGTATATGGGTGAAAAGGGGTTAAATGTAACGAATGCCAAACCGACAAGCGATAATTTAAAAACGCTTCATAAAACCATTAAAAAAGTAGCCGAAGACATCGAGAATTTTTCGTTCAACACGTCGGTTTCTACTTTTATGATAGCGGTTAATGAATTGACAGCGCAACAGTGTACAAGCAAAGAAATTTTAGAACCTTTATTAGTGCTAGTTTCTCCATATGCACCACATATAGCAGAAGAATTATGGAAACAGTTAGGGTATAAAGATTCTATTGCGTTTGCTGAATTTCCGATGTTTGATGCGTCACATTTGGTAGAAAGCACCAAAAATTACCCAATTTCATTCAATGGCAAAATGCGTTTTACCATGGAATTGCCATTAGACCTAAGTAAAGAAGCTATTGAAGCAGCAGTAATGGCACATGAAAAAACACAAGCCCAATTGGAGGGTAGAACTCCTAAAAAAATAATTATTGTACCAGGTAAAATTGTGAACATTGTTGGATAATATTGAACTAATTGGATTGGCTGCGGCTGTATTGACAACCGCTTCTTTTTTGCCTCAAGTGTACAAAACATGGAAGACAAAATCGGCAGCTAGTTTATCGTTAACGATGTATATTTCCTTTTTTATAGGGATTATCTTATGGTTAATTTACGGCTATTATAAAGAAAGTATTTCAATGATATTAGCAAACTCCGTAACGGCAGTTTCAGCATTGATGCTCATTTATTTTAAGCTGAAGTATAAATAAGAATGTTGTTTTATAAATTATTTTGTTAAATTTGAGAGATATGGATAAAATATATAAAATTTGCAAACTAATTTTGGTTCTAATTATAGGTCAAAATAGTTTTTCTCAAGAGCTTTATGTCGGTGCCAATGCAGAGTTTTACCTAAAAAAGGATCTTTCTTTTACTACGAGTAATACCGTAGTCACTCAAGATGCTTTGGGTAAATTTTCATTAGAATCTGGTACTAATTGGGGATCTACTCAAGAGTATGTTAACGGAAACGTTTGGGCATACGGCAGTGGAACTACGCTGTTGCCAACAGGTAATAATGGAGTGTATGCACCCGTATCTGCCAATCACACCGGTCAAATTACTGCCGCGTATTTAAACGCAGCTCCAACAACAGGTGCCAACGGTACAGATGTAACTGCTGTTTCTGATGTAGAGTACTGGGAGTTGACAGGGAATGCTGTAATAACCTTGCCTTGGAACACAGCTAGTAATATTACTGATTTGGTAAATGATAATGGTGGTGACCTCGATGCAGTGGCGGTAGTTGGGTATGATAGTGGTACTTGGAATCTTGTAAGCGCTTCACAAACAAATTCCGTAACGGGTGATTTGTTAAACGGAACGGTTACAACAGATGCGGCAAATGAAGTTGTACTTAATAATTTTGCGCAGTTTACCTTTGGTATTGATAATCAAGTGGTATTGAGTGTAGACGATTTGTTTTTATCAAATGAACTAACCATACTTTCCAATCCGGTAAGTGAGGGAGATAACATTAATTTTTCTTTCCAAAATGACCTTGATGATTTAGAAGTATTTATGTATAGTTTAACAGGTAGACAATTACGTCATTATAAAAATATAGGTACACTAAACGGAATAGGCTCCTTGCCAAAGCCAAATGTATCAAGTGGTATTTACTTTTTAAAGTTTTTACACAATGGAAAGCAAGGGGTTAAAAAAATAATTATTCAATAAAAAATAAGCTATGAAACTAAAATTACATCTGATATTAGTTGTTTGTTTGATAACAACAATAAGTTTTGCACAAATAGGTATTGGTACAACGAGTCCTGATGCCTCTTCTGTTTTAGATATGACTTCAACAACAAAAGGCGTGTTGATTCCAAGAATGACAACAGTACAAAGAGCAGCGATTGCTACACCAGCGTTGGGATTACAAGTCTATGATACAGATTCTAAAGCCGTGTGGAGTTATAACGGAACAGAATGGGTTGTAGGAACAGGAGGGCCCGGTAAATTTGTTGATGGAGCAACATCAGATATCGCCTATTACAATGGTAGAGTTGGTATTGGTATCAATACTTTTTCTACTACCCATAAATTATGGGTTCAAGAAACAAAAACTTCCAATGCAGCAAATACTCCAGTGAACGTAGTTGCCAATTATAATGGAACGGGCACGAGTACATCAACTTATGGTTTAGGAGCAACGGCAAGAAATCAAGGAACGGCGACTATTAATTATGCTATTGGTACGCAAGGTGTAATTCAAAACAGTGGTGGTGGTACTATTAATATTGGTGTGGGTTCTTGGCCTCAAGTGTACAACTCAAATAGTGGTACTATGGGTTACGCAGCGGGTGCAATTGCGGCTGTTTATAATACAAGTGGAACGATCACTACGGCGGTTGGAATGGATAGTGAAGTAGACAATAGCGCAACGATGCATATTGACGACGCCTTTTCAAGTTATATAAATATTAATAACGCAGGTACTATAGACAACGCTTACGGAGCCTATATAGACTTTCAAGGTGCAGGAACTGTAACCAATGCGTATGGCTTGTACATAACAAGTAATTTTGATGTTGGAACCACGGATAATTTTGCTATTTATTCTAATTCTGATGCTGATTCGTTCATAACAGGTAATGTAGGAATTGGAATTACAGCTCCACTTCGTAAATTGCATATTAGTGAGGCTATGCGGTTAGAGCCACAAGCTACAGCGCCAACAGGTGGTTCTCTAGGAGACCTCTATACAAATACCGACGGTAATTTATATTTTCACGATGGTACAGGATGGAGACCAGTTCAGTTAGGTGCCATAGTTCCATAAGTTTTAACAAGATATATTGAAAAAAAACTTTTATAATGGTAAAAAGTTTTTACATTTGTCTCAACAAAATAAATTAATGAACACAATTTTAAATAATACTTGGTGGTGGTACTCTCGAAACGCAAACTTCGTGAAGTAAACCTATACGTATATTTAAATTAATAATATTCAAAAGGCTTGTCAATCACGACAAGCCTTTTTCTTTGTCTTGAACTTATATTAAGACCACATAAACACATACTGATACAAAATCAGCCAATAAAATGAATTATAAATTAAGTACTACCCACAAGAAAATAATTGCTGACACGCTTACGCCAGTAAGTGTCTACCTGAAAATTCGCGATCGGTTTCCGAATAGTATTTTGTTAGAAAGTAGTGATTATCGTGCAAATGACAATAGTTTTTCGTACATCTGTTTCAATCCAATTGCCTCCATAAAAGTTGAAAATGAACAGGTTTTTCAATCGTTTCCTGACGGGAGTAAAACACAAATGGATATTACAGAAACCACGAATATCCCAAATTTAATTCATGAGTTTTCACAAAGTTTTGATGTTGATAGAGACACGTCATTTAAATTTATAAACAACGGAATTTTTGGCTATACAGCCTATGATGCTGTGCGTTATTTTGAAGATATACAAATATCTAAAAAGGAAGACTCAATAGATATTCCCGATATTTATTATGCCGTGTATCAAAATGTAATTGCAATCAACCATTTTAAAAATGTAGCTTATATTTTTTCGCATTGTTTTGAGACATCAACCAATGTAGATGAAATACATCAGTTGATAAAAGCGAAAAATTTCACCTCCTATCCATTTTCAACAGATGGGGAGATTTCGTCCAATCTAACAGATAATGAATATAAAGCACAGGTGGACTTGGCTAAAAAACACTGCGCTCGAGGAGATGTTTTTCAATTGGTATTATCTAAAAAATTCAAACAAGGTTTTAAAGGAGATGAATTCAATGTATATCGTGCATTAAGAACGATAAACCCATCGCCTTATTTATTCTATTTCGATTATGGAGGCTTTAAAATATTTGGCAGTTCTCCAGAAGCACAGTTAATAGTTAACAAGGGGCAAGCTGAAATTCACCCGATTGCAGGCACCTTTAAACGTACAGGGAATGATGAGGAAGATGCGCAATTGGCCAAAGAGCTAGCAGTTGATAAAAAGGAAAATGCCGAGCACGTGATGCTTGTAGATTTAGCTCGTAACGATTTGAGTAGACATGGTAGTCAGGTGAAGGTTGAAACCTATCGCGAGGTACAGTTTTTCTCTCATGTGATTCATTTAGTAAGTAAAGTAACGGGTAAAAAACACGAAAACACCTCAACCATGCAAGTAGTGGCAGACACCTTTCCTGCAGGAACTTTAAGTGGAGCGCCAAAGCATATGGCTATGCAACTAATTGAAAAATATGAAAAAACGAGTCGCGCATTCTATGGTGGAGCAATAGGCGTTATGGATTTTGATGGTAATTTTAATCATGCTATTATGATTCGTACTTTTTTAAGTAAAAATCACGAGCTGCATTGGCAGGCTGGAGCTGGATTGGTTTCTAAATCGAATCCAGAAAATGAATTACAAGAAGTGTATAATAAACTGGGGGCATTAACGAATGCACTTACAACAGCAGAAAGAATATGAAAAAAGTATTAGTAATTGATAATTACGATAGTTTCACCTACAACTTGGTACATTATTTAGAAGAATTAAATTGTGATGTTACCGTAAAAAGAAATGATCAATTGAGCTTAGCTGAGGTTGATGATTTTGATAAAATTGTTTTGTCACCGGGGCCTGGCATTCCAGATGAAGCAGGTTTGTTAAAAGCTATTATCAAAGAATATGCGGCAACAAAAAGTATCTTGGGTGTGTGCTTGGGTCAACAAGCCATTGGCGAAGTTTTTGGTGGTACACTCAATAATTTAGATGAGGTCTATCACGGTGTAGCTACACAAGTAACTATTACCGTTGATGACGAGTCGCTTTTTAAAGGGTTTGATAAAAACATAGAAGTGGGTAGATATCATTCATGGGTAGTAGACAAAAATTTACCACCTGAACTTGAGGCTACTTCAGTAGACGAAAATGGAGAAATAATGTCATTACGTCATAAAATTTACGATGTGAAAGGGGTGCAATACCACCCAGAATCGGTGTTGACTCCAAATGGTAAAAAATTATTAGAAAATTGGTTGAATAATTAGAGATAATGGCTCTTAGTAATCAATAATTGCTGCACGCTGTAACGGCAAGCTGAATATTAAATAAGATATGAAACAAATACTAAATAGATTAATCAATCACGAAACCATTTCAAAAGAAGAGGCCAAACAGGTATTGGTCAATATCTCAAAAGGTAGTTATAATCAAAGCCAAATAGCATCTTTTTTAACGGTTTATATGATGCGTAGTATAACACTAGAAGAATTAGCTGGTTTTAGAGATGCTTTGTTAGAGTTGTGCTTGGCAGTTGATTTTTCTGAATACAACACCATTGATCTTTGTGGAACTGGTGGCGATGGGAAAAACACTTTTAATATTTCTACGTTGTCCTCGTTTGTAACCGCTGGGGCTGGAGTTAAAGTAACTAAACATGGTAATTATGGGGTCTCTTCTGTTTCTGGATCGAGTAATGTGCTGGAATATTTTGGGATAAAGTTCAGTAGTGACAAAGGCTTTTTAGAAAAGTGTCTAGACCAAGCTGGTATCTGTGTGTTGCATGCCCCATTGTTTCATCCAGCGATGAAAAATGTGGCTCCCATCCGTAAAGAATTAGGAGTAAAAACTTTCTTCAACATGTTGGGGCCAATGGTAAATCCGGCTTTTCCAAAAAATCAACTGGTGGGTGTTTTTAGTTTAGAATTGGCACGGTTGTACGGATATTTATACCAAAGCACTACTAAAAATTTTAGTGTTTTACACGCCTTAGATGGTTATGATGAGATTTCATTAACTGGTGCAACGAAAGTAATTTCTAACAATAGTGAAATGATGCTTACGCCTGAAGATTTTGGAGTACAACAAATTTCTCAAGAAGACATTTTTGGAGGAGATACTGTAGAGAGTTCAGCAAAAATATTTATGAAAGTAATCAGTGGTAAAGGAACAGAAGCACAAAACAATGTAGTGAGTGCCAATGCAGGTATGGCCATTGCAACGGTACATAAGTTAGCGCCTAAAGAAGGATTCGAATTAGCAAAAGAATCGTTGTTAAGTGGTAAAGGATTGGCGGCCTTAGAAAAATTACATGCATTGAGTAAGTAGTGTTAATATAACTGGGCGAATATTGAGAAGCAGTAGCTTTTCAATTACGGAATAAAAGAGTATGGATATATTAGAAAAAATAGTAGTAGATAAACGTAAAGAAGTGACCTTTAAAAAAGGATTGATACCAGTTACACAATTGGAAAAATCAATTCTATTTGAAAGAAAAACAATTTCATTAGTCGCTGCCTTACGTACTAGTAAAACAGGAATTATAGCAGAACATAAAAGACGATCACCTTCAAAAGCAATAATCAATCAAAATTTGAATGTTTTTGATGTAGCCAAAGGATACGAAGAGGCAGGAGTTTGTGGTATGTCTGTTTTGACAGATGCCAAATATTTCGGAGGCTCATTAGATGATTTATTAGTGGCTAGAGCTAGCTGTAAGTTACCATTACTTCGCAAAGAATTTATTATCGATGAGTATCAATTGCTAGAAGCCAAAGCACATGGTGCTGATGTTATTTTATTAATTGCAGCTATTTTAACCAAAGAAGAAATAAAACGATTTTCTGAGTTTGCCAAACGCTTGAACTTAGAGGTACTGTTAGAAGTGCACAACGAAGCTGAATTGCATAAATCGATCATGCCGAGTTTGGATATGCTAGGTGTAAATAATCGCAATTTAAAAACATTTGATGTTAGTTTGAACACGAGTAAATCTCTGAGTCATTTGATTCCAAATGAGTTTGTAAAAGTATCAGAAAGTGGTATTAGTAGTGTTGACGCTATTAAAGAACTTCAGCCATATGGTTATAAGGGGTTTTTAATTGGCGAAAATTTTATGAAAACAGCGAATGCTGGAGTAAGTGCAAAACAGTTTATAAAAAGCATCTGATGAAACTAAAAGTGTGTGGTATGAAATATCAAGACAATATTAATGAGGTTGCTGCACTGCAACCTGATTATCTAGGTTTTATATTTTATAAAAAATCGTCCCGCTTTTTTGAAGAGGGTATTCTGAAAGTCCCCAATAATATTAAGAAAGTGGGTGTTTTTGTAAATGCGTCTCTTGATGAAGTTATTGAAAAAATAAACAAATATGATTTAAAAGCAATTCAGTTACATGGCGCTGAATCTCCAACATTTTGTGAGGCAATAAAACAGCATGACGAAACCCATCATGAGGGTGAATTAGAAATCATAAAAGCATTTGCTATTGAGGCGCATTTCAATTTTGATATTTTAACGCCCTATGAATCGGTTTGTGATTATTATTTATTCGATACGAAAGGGAAACTTCCTGGAGGTAATGGGTATGTTTTTGATTGGAGTGTTTTGAAAAACTATCCTACTACCAAACCCTACTTTTTAAGTGGAGGTATCGGAATGAAAGAACAGCATAATTTAAAAACATTTTTTGAAACGGATGCTTCGAAATACTGTTATGCTATTGATGTAAACAGCCAATTTGAGCGAGCCGCAGGAATGAAAGATGCTGAAAAAATAAAAGAATTTAAGAATCAATTGCTCCTTTGAAAGCAAGGTTAATACAAAACAAACACGATGAGTTACAATGTAAATGATAAAGGATATTACGGCGAATTTGGAGGAGCATACATTCCAGAAATGCTCTATCCAAATGTAGAAGAATTACGACAAAACTATTTAAAAATAATGGCGGAACCTGAATTTATAAAAGAATTCAATCAGCTCTTAAAAGATTATGTGGGTCGGCCTTCACCGCTCTATTTCGCAAAACGCCTCTCAGAAAAATACAACACAAAAATTTATTTAAAACGAGAAGATTTAAACCATACGGGTGCGCATAAAATAAACAATACCATTGGTCAGATTTTAATGGCTAAGCGATTGGGAAAACATCGTATTATCGCTGAAACAGGTGCCGGTCAACACGGCGTTGCAACCGCCACCGTTTGTGCTTTGATGGGGTTGGAATGTATTGTGTATATGGGTGAAATAGATATCGCACGTCAAGCTCCAAACGTGGCGCGAATGAAAATGTTAGGCGCGACTGTGGTTCCAGCGTTATCAGGAAGCCGCACCTTGAAAGATGCAACAAACGAAGCGATTCGCGATTGGATTGGCAATCCTGTTGACACCCATTATATTATAGGTAGTGTGGTGGGGCCACATCCTTATCCAGACATGGTAGCGCGGTTCCAGTCTGTAGTGTCTGAAGAAATACAATGGCAGTTACAAACGCATGAAGGAAAAACCAAGCCAGATTATGTAGTAGCTTGTGTTGGAGGAGGGAGTAATGCCGCAGGTGCTTATTATCATTTTTTAGATGATACAGATGTGAAATTAATTGCTGTTGAAGCTGCAGGATTGGGTGTTGATTCTGGTGAAAGTGCTGCCACTTCAGTTTTAGGAAAGGAAGGAATTATCCACGGGAGTAAAACATTACTAATGCAAACAAAGGATGGCCAAATTACAGAGCCCTATTCTATTTCGGCAGGGCTGGATTACCCAGGAGTGGGGCCAATGCATGCCCATTTATATAAAACAGGCCGTGCTGAGTTTATCGCAATTACAGATGACCAAGCAATGACGGCCGGACTGGAATTATGTCAGCTAGAAGGTATTATTCCCGCCATTGAAAGTTCACACGCGTTGGCTATTTTTAAACAAAAAAAATTCAAACCCAACGATGTAATTGTCTTGAGTTTATCGGGTCGAGGAGATAAAGATTTAGAAACATATATCAGTCATTTTAATTTATAAAATCACATTGGTAGAAGGATAAGTCTTAGGCAAAACAAAGGCTAAAACGCTCCTTTCTAATTTGATATAAACAGTATACTATGAATCGTATTCAAAAGAAATTACAAGAAGATAAAAAATTACTATCCATTTATTTTACTGCGGGTTATCCCAATATAAATGATACGGTGCCAATAATCGAGCAGCTAGCAAAAAATGGTGTGGATATGATTGAAATAGGACTACCCTTTAGTGATCCTTTGGCCGATGGACCAACCATACAAGCAAGTTCTACTCAAGCGCTAAAAAATGGAATGACTACAGAAGTTTTATTTAACCAATTGAAATCCATTAGAAAAACGGTTTCGATTCCGTTAATTATAATGGGGTATTTTAATCCGATCTTACAATATGGCGTAGAAGCATTTTGTAAACAGTGTCAGGAAATTGGGATTGACGGATTGATCATTCCCGACCTGCCAGTAGATGTCTATAATGAGCAATATAAAGCGATATTTGAGAAATATGGTCTAATCAATGTGTTTTTAATTACACCACAAACTAGTGTAGAACGCATACAATTTATAGATTCCATTTCTAATGGTTTTATTTATATGGTAAGCTCTGCAAGTACCACAGGTGCTCAAACTGGATTTGGAGAAGTGCAGAAAACGTATTTTAAAAGAATTTCAGATATGCACTTAAAAAATCCTCAAATAGTCGGTTTCGGAATTTCAAATAATGAAACATTTAAGCAAGCCACAAAAGATGCAAAAGGAGCTATTATAGGTAGCGCCTTTATAAAACACCTTAATGATAAAGGGTCTGATTCTATTGATGACTTTGTACGTAATATTCTAATTTGAGATTAAAATAAAAAACAACTAACTTTCGTCAAAAGTTAAATCATGAGCCAAAATACAAGACGGAGTTTTATCAAAAAAAATATTTTAAGTGGTTTATTTATCTCTTCAGGATTTGCTTCTTTAAAAGCGGATAACCTATTGGAATCAAACAAATTCACTATTTCAAATGATTATAACAATATTGATTGGAAATATATTCGCCAGCAGTTTATAGTTACCGAAAAGCAACATTATTTAAATACAGGGAGTCTTGGTCCTTCGCCAAAAGTAGTCATCAACAAGATTTGTGAGACTATTGAAAAATTGGAAACATCTTGTAGCCATGGAAGACACCTCATTGCTGAAACACATAAAAAGGCAGCGAAATTCTTAAATGTAACTGTTGATGAAGTTGCTTTTACACGAAATGCTACGGAAGGAATTAATATTGCTGCTAGAAGTTTACCATTAACGGCAGGTGATGAGGTTTTAATTTCTACACACGAACATGTTGGAGGAGCTTCTCCTTGGTTAGCACTTCAAAAAGATATTGGCGTTGTTGTAAAATTAATAGATTTAGATTTAGAAGGAGAAAACAATCTACAAATTATTAAAGATAACGTTACCGAAAAAACTAAAGTTATTGCTTTTTCTCATATTACCTGCACAACAGGTATGCGTTTACCCGCAAAAGAGATTGTAGCCTTTTGTAGAAGTAAAGAAATTTTTTCATGTATTGATGGTGCACAATCTTTAGGCATGTTTCCTATAGATTTAGCGGCGATTAATCCAGATTTCTATTCTGGTAGTGGCCACAAATGGTTGTTTGGTCCAAAGGGAACCGGAATATTATATATAAATAAAAATAGTATTGAAAAGATGTCTCCTGTATTTGTAGGTGCTTATAGTGACAGTAATTACGATCTGAATTCTTTAACATTAGAATATAGAATGACCGCTCAAAGAGAAGAGTATGGTACTAGAAATACGCCAATTACCTTAGGTTTAGGGAGTGCGATTGATTTTGTTTCTGAAATTGGAATTGAAAACGTAGCAAAAAGAGGAAGCGAGTTAGTGGAGTATTTCAGAAACGGTATTGTTGATATTCCAGAAATTGTAATTTTAACTCCCAAAAACAAAAAATATGCAGCTTCTATAGTTACAATACGTATTAAGGGAAAAGATAATCTTGCTTTGACTCAGCAGCTTAACAGAGAAAGAGGATTGCGGTTAAGGGGTATTTATGAAAATAATATTAACGGGATTCGAATTTCTTTTGCGATTTTTAATAACTTTAAGGAGGTCGATTACTTAGTAAGTAGTTTAAAAGAAATTGTAAAAAAGTAGATTTAAATAAAAGGTTTATGATGTTAGTAAAAACTATAATTCATGTTTCAAAGACTATTTCTCTTAAAGAAATACAATTAAATGATGCTGAATTCTTACTTGAACTCATGCATCAAATTTATCCACCTGTATATAAACACCTATGGGAAGATGCTGGAAATTGGTATGTTGAAACAGTATTTGGCTCTGAAAACTTGGCGAAAGAATTATTAGAAGAAAATGCCAAATACTATTTTGTACAGCATGAAAATGAGGTGGTTGGTATTCTGAGAATTGTTTATGATGCGCCCCTCGAAGGATTCGAAGCTGTAAAAGCTACCAAATTGCATAGAATTTATCTCAGTTCTAAAGTTCAAGGGAAGGGCGTAGGAAAAATTTTAATGGATTGGACCATTCAACAAGCAGTCGAAAAAAACACAAAACTAGTTTGGTTAGAATCTATGGATACACAAGTACAGGCTCTCGAATTTTATAAAAAAATGGGATTTGAGAGTATAGGTGCATTTCGATTGAATTTTGATTTAATGCACCAGCACTTGAGAGGGATGTATACCCTACGAAAAGTACTAGATTAAGCTTTCCTTAGATTAAGTAAAAGGTTCCTTAAAAATAGGAATGATATTTGTTACCTTTACATCATAATTTCTTGAAGTCTTAGATGAAGCTTAAAAAATTCTCGCTACGTACCCGTATCTTTTTAGCCATGATTTTATTGGTTGTGCTGGCTTCTGTATTGATATTTTTAATTACGATCTATCAGTATAATGAACAGGCGAAAGATTACAACGCTGGGCGATTAGAACGTAAAGAAAGCACTATTAAGTCAAGTATCAATTTTGAATTGAGAAAAACAACTTATGTAGTTGAAACCTCTAAGTTGGCCTTAATTTTTAAAGAGCGTATTTACGATATATCTGAGATAAATAATTTGGATATTAATATCTATGACCTTAACGGAAAGTTATTAGTTAGTTCGTCATCTAGCTTTACCAAAGACACTATAAATGATGGTATTTCAAAAGAATTACGAACTGAAATAGCAGACGACCCCAATCACCGTGTGGTAAAGGAGGAGACCAAAAACAACATTCAATTTCAAGCTTCTTACACTTATATTTTAGATAATAGGTTCAAGCCCATTGGAATTTTACACTTGCCCTACCTACACGACAATTCTTTTCAAGAAAAAGAGCTAAAGCAGTTTCTAACGAGGCTGGTTTTCGTGTATTTATTCATGATGTTAATTGCGATTGCAACGGCATACATCGTATCTAAATACATTACAAAATCTATAAAAACAGTAAGTGAGAAAATCAATCAAACCAAGTTGCATAAAAGCAATGAAAAAATTGTATTAAAAGACGCTAGTGAAGAGATTTACAATCTTGTAAATGCATACAATGCGATGGTGGATGAATTGGATGAAAGTGTTAAGAAATTGGCAAAAAGCGAACGAGAACAGGCATGGAGAGAGATGGCAAAGCAAGTGGCACATGAGATAAAAAACCCACTGACACCAATGCGTCTAACGGTACAGAGTTTTGAAAAACGCTTTGATATCAACGACCCGCGTAATAAAGAAAAAGTAAATGAATTTAGTAAATCGTTGGTGCTGCAAATAGACACGTTAAGTTCTATTGCTTCAGCATTTTCTAATTTTGCTGAAATGCCAAAACAAAAAAGAGAGGAGCTAAATGTTGTTGAAGTAGTAAAGCTAGCTTTAGATATTTTTAATGAAGATTATATTCATTATTTTCACGATGAAGAAGTGCTTATTGCGAAATTAGATAAAACGCAATTAATTAGGATCGTTACTAATTTAGTTAAGAACGCAACGCAATCATTGGCTTTGGTTGATGACCCGAAGGTTGAGGTTAAAGTAAGTGAAATAAACAACACTATAGTAATATCAATTGCCGATAATGGTGCGGGAATTTCTGAAGAGGATAAAAACAAAATTTTCGAACCTAAATTTACGACGAAATCGAGTGGAATGGGACTTGGTTTGCCAATGGTAAAAAACATAGTAGAGGCCTATGGCGGTACGGTTACTTTTACCACAAAAATTAATATAGGAACAGTTTTCACTGTAACAATTCCAAAAAATAAAAAAACATGAGTTATACAAACATTTTAGTTGCTGAGAATGACGGTATTGCAACGATTACTATCAATCGTCCTTCCAAGTTAAATGCATTAAACACTACAACTATTGGTGAGCTACATGATGCTTTTGCGGATGTGGATGCTGATTCAACTATTAAAGTTGTTATTTTAACAGGGAGCGGAGAAAAGTCGTTCGTGGCAGGTGCGGATATTGCTGAGTTTGCAGACTTTAATGTAAAAAAAGGAGCTAAGTTGTCTAAAAAAGGACATGAATTATTATTTGATTTTATTGAAAATTTAGGGACACCTGTAATTGCAGCGATCAATGGTTTTGCGCTTGGTGGAGGTTTGGAATTGGCGATGGCTTGTCATTTTAGAATTGCTTCTGATAATGCTAAAATGGGCTTGCCGGAAGTTAGCCTAGGTGTGATTCCTGGCTATGGTGGTACGCAGCGGTTACCACAACTAGTAGGTAAAGGAAAAGCAATGGAAATGATTATGACAGCAGGTATGATTTCAGCTGACGATGCTAAAAATTGGGGACTTGTAAATGAGGTAGTAACACAAGAGGAACTGCTGCCATTGGCAGAGAAATTGGCAACTAAAATAATGCGAAATTCTTCGGTAGCTATTGCAGCAGCAATCAAGGCTGTAAATGCCAATTTTACAGATGGAGTAAATGGTTATAAAGTAGAAATTGAACAATTTGGAAATTGTTTTGGTACCCAAGATTTTACCGAAGGAACCACGGCATTTTTAGAAAAAAGAAAGGCTAATTTTTAAATTTTACCATTCCACTCCGCATAGAATTGTTTTAAATAAGTTTTCATAAATTGATGTCTGCCTTCGGCAATTCGCCGTCCGGTTTTGGTATTCATTTTGTCTTTTAAAAGAAGTAGCTTTTCGTAAAAATGATTGATCGTTGGTGAATTCGATTTTTTGTATTCTTCCTTAGTCATCGTTAGTTGAGGTTCAATAGCGGGGTCGTATAGTGCTCTATTTTTAAAACCTCCATAATTAAAACAACGGGCAATACCAATGGCACCGATAGCATCTAGCCTGTCGGCATCTTGAATAACATCAAGTTCTTTTGAGGTAAATTTTTCACCCACTGTTGAGAAGCTATTTTTAAAAGAAACATGTTCTATGATTTTCACTACATGTTCAATAACAGTGCTATCTACATTTTGCGAGAGAAGAAAGGAAGCTGCCTTTTTCGGGCCAATGGTTTCATCTCCATTGTAAAATTTAGAATCAGCAATATCATGTAATAAAGCACCAAGAACAACAACAAGATTGTCTACTTTTTCACCTTTAGCAATCAATTGGGCATTGCTTAATACTCTTTGGATGTGGAACCAATCGTGACCGCCTTCGGCCCCTTTTAAGGTTTCCTTTACAAAAAGAATTGTTTTATTAATTAGGAGCTCTTCTGATTTCGTCATACTATAAAAATAAAAAATCCTTTCGTTTTGAAAGGATTTTTATTGAAATGATTTTTGGTATTTATAATTTTGCCGGTTCAACCCATTTAAACTGAAATGAATTTTCAGGCACGACCATCCGTTCGGTAATTCGCATCATTCTAGCGGGTAATTTCATTAAATAATCACGCGCTTTTTCTGCTTCCTCAGATAGGTTTGAAATTTTGTCTATTTCCCAACGTTTAATTAATTTTTCTAAAATTTCAATATAATCAACGGCAGTATATACGCCAATTCGTTGAGCAGTATTGGAAAATTCCTCAAACGCAGTAGAGATTTTATTGCCAGATTCTCTTAAGAATAACGCGGGCATCGTTATTTTTTGTTTCATCATATATTGAAAAGCAATCATCATTTGATTGGGGTCTACCGCAAAAATACGTTCTACAAATTCGCTATATGCATTGTGATGTCTCATTTCATCACCAGAAATTATTTTACACATTTTACTCAATTGCTTATTGCCATTTGCTTTGGCAAGCTTCGCTACACGATTATGAGAAACATAGGTTGCAAGTTCTTGAAAACTCGTATACACGAAATTTTTATAAGGATCGCGGTCTGTTCCAATATCAAAACCATCGGCAATTAAATGTTGCGTCGTTTTTTCTATTTCTTTCATATTCACTCTACCTGATAAATAGAGGTATTTATTTAATACATCTCCATGTCGGTTTTCTTCACCTGTCCATTGTCGTACCCATTTACCCCATGAATTTCTACCAACTTGATCAACACCTTCAACATCCATTAGCCAAGATTCATACGTTGGCAAAGCTTCTTCAGTAATCATGTCTCCCACTAAAACAACCCAAAAATCATAAGGTAATTCTTTTGCCAGCTCTCTTATTTCGGTAACTTCTTCAAAAAAATTATCACCTTCAGAATTTGGTAAAAAATCAGATGGTTGCCATATTTTGTCAATCGGAATTAAATATTTTTGAATCAGATCATCAACATCCTTTTCTAAAAAATTCATTACTTCTAATCTTTTATTTTTTAATGACATATTGCTTTAATCGAGGTTTATATTTTTTGTTATGGTGCTTTCAATCGTATTAATAAGCACTTCTTTATCTGTAAAATTAGAGTTTTTTAGTGGTTTATCGCAATGAAAAGTAATATGAATGCCAATTCCCATAGGGAATTTTCCATATCTTACTGTTTTCCAGGAGTTATTGATAGTGACTGGTACGAGTACCGCAGAAGGTATTTTTTTTAATAAAATTTCAAGTCCTTTCGTTTGAAATTTTTTCGGATTTCCGTCGATACTCCGTGTTCCTTCTGGGAAAATCACACAAGAACGCTTTGTTTTTTCTATGTATTCACCAAATCGTATCAACTCAGGTAATGCTTGTCTTGGATTTTTTCTGTCGATTAACGCTGCTCCTCCGTGGCGTAAATTATAAGAGACACTAGGAATACCCTTACCAAGACTTTTTTTACTAATGAACTTAGGATGGTGTTTTCTAAAATACCATGAAAGCGGTGAAATGTCGTACATACTTTGATGATTGGAAACGATAATTAGGGGTTGGCCAGTTTCAATTGCGTGCGCATTTTTAAACGATACTCTTGTACCTAATATCAATAGGCAGCGCATTAAACAAAAGTTCATTAGATCTACACTTATTTTATGAGCTTTGTATCCGAATAAATTGAAACAAATCCATTGTATCGGATGAAAAACCACGAGGGTTAATCCGAAAAACAGATAATAAATGAATGTTAAAGGGTAAGAAATAAGCTTAATCATAAGTTAATACATAAAAAAAAGACCACATTAAAAACGTGGTCTTTGGAGCTTTTAACAAAATTCTTGGTAGGCTTCCGATAAGTTTTCAGCAATCATTTCAGCCGATCTTCCTTCAATATGGTGCCTTTCTAGCATATGTACTAATTCACCATCTTTAAATAATGCCACTGCCGGTGACGATGGAGGAAATGGTATCATATGCTCACGTGCCTTATTTACAGCATCTACATCAACTCCTGCAAAAACAGTTGTCAAATTTGTAGGTTTTTTTTCACCCATTAGTGATAAGATAGTTCCTGGTCTTGCAGTACCTGCTGCACATCCACAAACTGAGTTTACCATTACTAAGGTTGTTCCTTTTTGTTGAATACTAGTATCAACTTCTTCTGAGGTATGTAATTCTTTAAAACCGGCATCAACAAGTTGTGCTTTCATTGGTTTTACTATTTCTTCTGGATACATATTTATATATTTTTTAAGTAACAAATTAGTCTACAAAGATACATATAATTACAATAAATGTATATTTGAATTTTATTAGAAAAGATTACAATTTATGGCAAGTTTTGCAAAATGGTTAGGGGCGAGTTTAGGATGGTCATTCGGAGGGCCAATAGGTGGTATTTTGGGTTTTGTTGTTGGAAGTGTCGTGGATGGGTTTTCTGATGCCGACCTCAAAGATTTTAGGAAACAAATACCTCGTGGTAATGGTAGTACTGCAACACAGTCAGGCGATTTTGAATTGAGTTTATTGGTATTGGCGGCAGTGGTCATTAAAGCCGATGGTAAAATAGATAGACGTGAATTGGATTTTGTGCGTCAGAGTTTTGTAAGTATGTATGGAACGGCTCGTGCGAATCAAGCATTTAAATTGTTTAGCGGAATTATTAAGAAAAAGGATATTTCTACACGCCAAGTGTGTCTGCAAATTCGTCAACGTATGGAACATGCTTCTCGATTGCAGCTATTGCACTTTTTATTTGGTATTGCGAAGGCTGACGGATTGGTTGGGGTGCAAGAACTAGAAAAAATTCAACAAATAGCAGGATATTTATATATTAATGATCGTGATTTTGATTCTATTAAAGCCATGTTTTACAATGAAGTAAATGGTGCCTATAAAATTTTGGAAATAGAAAAAACAGCCACAGATGACGAGGTTAAAAAAGCCTATAGACGCTTGGTGAAAAAACACCATCCTGATAAGTTACGGCATTTAGGGGAAGAGCATTTAAAAGGTGCTGAAGAGAAGTTTAGAACCATTCAAAAGGCGTATGAACAAGTTCAAAAGGAACGCGGAATGTGATAATTTAGGTATTAGGTATTAGGTATTAGGTATTAGGTATTGGATGCTAGTTGAGTTAATTGCGGGTAAAGATTTCCTGATGTCATTCTGAGCAAAGCGAAGAATCTAAAAACATTACAAATACAAATCTAAACTTGTAGGACCTGCCAAAATAGTTTTAGTGATTTTGGTATCACTAGCCTCATCAATACTGTTGTGCCATTTCACCAATGAAATTTCTAAATTTTGAATCTCAATCCCTATAATAGAGTTTGGGTGTACACAACTACCATCATTAAAATAAGGAAGATCGCCCGGTTCTGGGAAACGAGGCCTATGTGTATGTCCGGCAATCACCATTTGATTGTTATTTTTAATAATCCAATCTTTTAATTTTCGCTCTACTTTAATTAAATTTTTATAATTTTTTGCCGGGCTCGTAGGGTCTTTAAAATTGAACCATTTTTGCAGGGGCATCCAAAAATAGCGCACAAAAAAACGACTCACTTTCCAAAATTTATAATTCAACCAATCAGCTTGATGCCCGTGAATTAGTAAAATGTTTTTATCGGTTCCTTCAATGTTCAACAATAAACTTTCATGAAATTCTAAATCGAAGAGACGTTCTTTTTGGGTGATGTTTTTAGGCGGAAAAATTTTGTAAAATATCTTTTCAACAGTTAAAGGATCGCTAAAAATCATATCGTGATTTCCCCAAAGTAAGTGTAATTTGCCTTTCTCATGAAATAACTTTAACAATTCAAACATGTCTTTATGTGCTTTGTAAATTGGTTCAAATGAGTAGTTTTCCCAAAGCTCAATACCATCTCCTAGTTCAATATACGTGTAATCTTCTTGGTAGTATCCTTGCATGGCATGCCGATAAATTTCCATATTATGGGAAAAATCATCAGCATAGCTGTTGTCACCTTTGTGCAAATCACTAAAAAAAATAATTTTCGAATCACAATTTATGCTTACTGGCTTTGCTTTTTTTAAGGCATTATCAAGTATGAGATGCATCATTTACTTTTGTAGTTTAAGAGCTTGCAATAAACATAAAAAGGGAAAAGTACATTCAATATGTATTGCATTCGCTGCATAAATAGTATTTTTGGTGTTTAAAAATACTATTAATTTATTTGAATTTTAAATAAAAAGCATGCTAGAAGATAAAAATGAACAACGTACAGCGCTTTCTGATCTCGGTGAATTCGGACTGATTAAACATTTAACAGCTGCTGTAAAATTAACACATTCATCTACAATAAAAGGGGTAGGTGATGATGCTGCCGTTTTGGAGTTTAAAGATAAGCAGGCTTTAGTAACTACTGATTTACTAATTGAAGGTGTTCATTTTGATTTGTCATATATGCCATTAAAGCATCTAGGGTATAAGGCCGTTATGGTTAACTTGTCTGACGTGTATGCTATGAATGGTACGGCCACACAAATTACCGTTTCTATTGCTGTATCTAATCGTTTTCCACTAGAAGCCATTGAAGAATTGTATGCGGGTATACATTTGGCTTGTAAAAATTATAATGTTGATTTAGTGGGTGGAGATACCACATCATCTACCAAAGGACTATTGATAAGTGTTACGGCCATAGGCGAAGTAGAAAAAGATGCGGTTGTATACAGAAATGGTGCCCAACCAAATGATTTGTTGGTGGTTACTGGAGATTTAGGTGCGGCTTACTTGGGTCTGCAAGTCTTAGAACGTGAAAAACAAGTGTTTCAAGCAAACCCAAACGCCCAACCCGATTTAGATCAATATACCTACTTAGTAGAGCGCCAATTAAAACCAGAGGCCAGACAAGACATTTCCCAATTATTAAAAAATCTAGATGTCAAACCCAGTTCAATGATTGATATTAGTGATGGCTTATCTTCTGAAATTATACATCTCTGTCAACAAAGTAAAGTAGGTTGTAATTTATTTGAAGATAAAATTCCCTTAGACCAACAAGTGATTGCAACCTGTGAGGAATTTAAAATAGACAGCACTATGGTTGCCCTAAGTGGGGGTGAAGATTATGAATTGTTATTTACTATTGCAGCAGCAGATTACCCTAAAGTAAAAGGCAATCCAAGTTTAACCGTAATTGGTCACATGACGCCAGAAAATGAAGGAATGCATTTAGTGACACGAGGAAATCAAAAAATACCCCTAACGGCTCAGGGTTGGAATTCACTATTTAAAAACTAAATCAATATGGTAAAGTTACCTTTGAATTCAGTGAGTATAGTTGTCTTTATTTTGTTCTTAGTCACCTCATGTAACGAGGTGAAAAACAAGGAGACTAGTATAAATTCTGAACAGAATAAAGTAGCGTTTATCAGTACTATGGAAAAACATTTAGATGCCGTTACAAATAGAGATTTAGAGACCCTAAGAAGTACCATGTCACCTAATGGAAACATGCAACTTATTTTGCCAAGTACTGAAATTATCAATAAGGTTGATGGCTTTATGAAATATCATGAAGATTGGTTTTCCGATCCTAGTTGGACCTTTGAAACCAAAATTTTGAACACTGAAATTGGCGAATTTATGGGGATGGCTATTGTTGAAATCGTTTATAGAGAACCTGATAGAGATGGTGGTCCATATTTTAATAGAATGATTGTGAGTTATGATTTACAAAAAATAAAGGGACAATGGTATATTATTAAAGACCATGCGAGTTCTGTTGAAAAATCTACCGATAAAAAATAAAATTAATTTTCACTAGTTGATAATAAAGAATTTAGTGCAATTTCAAGGTCTTCACCATGAAGGTCTTTTGCTACTATTTTTCCGTTCGCATCTATTAAAAAATTACCAGGTAGGGCTGTAACAGCATAATCGTATGCCGCGGGTGTTTTAAAAAGCTCTAATGAAGATACATTGGTCCATACTCTATGATCTTTTTCAATAGCACTAAGCCACTTCTCCCTTTTGTCATCCAAGGAAACACCATAAATATCAAACTGTTCTCTGTCGTATTTCTTATACAATTCATTTAAGGAAACGCTTTCTGTTCTACAAGGGCCACACCAACTTGCCCAAAAATCAATCAATATATATTTTGCTTTTAAAGAATTCAGACTTTTTGATTCACCATTGGCAGTATTCATTACAATATTTTTGGCTTGACCACCTACTGATGTTTGTTGTAGGCGTGTTACTTTTTCTCTGAGTTTAGCACTTATGGCTAAATTTGGGTATGCATTTTCGTAATTGGTAGTTAACGAATCAAATAAGGCTAAGTTTTCAGCACCTTTCCATCGAATTGAAGTGGCATACAGCCCAATAGTAGTAGATATATTTTTTTGAATGTACTGATTGAGTTCTGCTAAGTGCTTTTGATAATTTTCAATTTCTTGTTGCTCCAAGGCTATAATTTTTGCTTCGTCTGGTTGTTCACTTGCCCTCACTGCAACGACCTGCTTTCGTATCGATTCAACGAGACGCGCAAGTGATTCTTTTCTGAAGTTCTCATAGGCAATAAGTGCGTCAGTATCTTTTGAACCCTGAACGCTAACTGTTTCATTTTCTTCGTTATAGTTGTCAATAGACACGCTTATATCTTGGTCTTTATTGATTGCAAGCGCAACGGTTGATTTATTGGGTAATACCAAGCTGTATAGATCTGGTTCTAGATTGTAAGACGCTTTAAAATTACCTTTTGAATCTACCTGAATGGTGTCAATAGGCGTGCTTATTTTTTGTTCAATATCCGTTTCTTGTTGCAATAGGATGTTAGTAACACCAGCCGGTGAAACAGTACCACTTATTGAAAAGGTTTTAGGTTCATTTTTAGTACAAGAGCTAAGTAAAATAACAGCGCAAAAGGAAAAAAGAAAATGTTTAGACATGTAAATTGTTTCATTAAATTGACGTTGCAAATAACGTTTAATTACAAGATTTTACAAAAAATTGAATCGCATTTAACGTTTCGTCATAATTTTCAACATGACTCATATGACCATCTGGTAATTCCACAATGCTTACTTCTGTATTTTTTGTTTGGTTAATTAGCGTATCATAATTTAAAATAGGGTCTCTTTTGGCAATCAACATCATTTTTTTATAGGGTGAAAAATGGAGTAATACTTCTCTATCATTCCGTATTTTCATCCCTTCGAGGGCAGCTACAATCCCTTGTAGTGGTGTTTTAAGTGCTTCTTTTTTTATGTTTTTTATTTCCTTTGAAAAAATGATCCTATTTTTTGGGCGAAATAAATTGGTTATTGACATCCTAATAAAAGTCTTATAGTTTTGTTTAACAGCTTTGATTGCGCGATCTCTATTATGTTGTTTCTCTTGGGTATCTGCCAATGCCGTAGAATTCATCAAGCAGAGCCCTTTTACTTTATCCGGATTTTTTTCCGCGAAAGCGAGTGCCACATAACCGCCCATAGAATGACCAACAAATATTGGTTTTCTAATTTTTAAATGGGTTAAAACTGCTTCAACTGCTTCTGCCATGGCTTCCATTGTGTGGATATAGCCCAAACACCCTGTTTTTCCATGACCCAATAGGTCAATACAGATTATGCGATTGCGCTTTGTTAATGACGGATTGAGTGCCTGCCACATGCTGCTATTCTCTAGAAAACCATGCAATAATACCACTGCGTTTCCTTTTCCGTTGTCGGTATAAAAAATAGTAATTCCTTTGTATTCTAAAATCATTTTAAACTATATTCGAAAAAAAATAAATATAATGAACAAAACTAAAGAAATACTGATTACGGGTTTTGCATTATTTTCTCTTTTTTTTGGAGCGGGGAATTTATTGATACCACCATTATTAGGATATAATGCCGGAGGTGATTGGTTATGGGTGAGTATTGGCTTTATGTTAACCGCTGTGGTTATACCTATTCTCGGTATTTTGGCGCATGCGCGTTTACAAGGTACGATGTATGATTTTGCCAAAAAAGTATCACCACTTTTTAGTATTGTGTATTGTATCTTAGTATATGCCATTTCAATAGCCATACCATCACCAAGAACGGCGGCGGCTACACATGAAATGGCCATCTTTCCCTTATTCGGAACAAGTCCGCTTTTGACCAGTAGTATTTATTTTGGTTTGGTTTTGTTATTTGTATTGAATAGAGCCAAAATATTAAATGTGATTGGTAAGTATTTAACACCTTTAATTGTACTTATTTTATTGTTGGTTATTGGGGTGGGCCTATTTGCAAGTGATGTGCAAATGAATAGTTCAACTTTTGAAATGCCATTGGTGAGCGGTATGTTAGAGGGCTATCAAACTTTTGATGCCATTGGCGCGGTTGTAGTAGGTGGTGTGCTTATAATTTCTCTGAATTTAAAAGGACATACGGCTCGTACTGAAAAACGTGAGCTGATTAAAAAAGCGGGGTTGATTGCTGGGGTTGGTTTGTTTGTGATTTATGCAGGATTGATTTCTGTAGGAGCCTTTTATGGTAAGGAAATATTGATAGATAGCGCCGCGAGTAGTGATATGCAACGCGCTAATTTATTAAGAGGTATTAGTATCGCCACTTTAGGTAGAATTGGGACTGTTTTTTTTAGTGTATTGTTGGCTTTGGCGTGTTTTACCACTGCTGTGGGAATTGTAACTGGTACAGCCGATTATTTCAAAGGTTTGTTTAATAATTCTCAAAAAGCCTATGTTGTCACGGCAATCATTGGTAGTTTGATAGGGATAGCTATTGGTCAATTAAATTTTCATTCTATAATCGTCATAGCCTATCCGGTATTATTATTTATTTACCCCATTACTATTGTACTTATTTTATTAAATGTACTACCAGAAAAATTTGCGGGTGCACAAGTTTTTAGAACTGTTGTTGTCGTCACATTTTTGTTTAGTATACCTGATGTATTGGGTTTTGTTGCTCCAACGCTTCAAATAGACCCGATCGTTAACCTTATTCCCTTTGCCAAACAGAGCTTGGGGTGGGTAGTGCCAGCCTTCGTAACTTTTGTAATAATGAATGTGGTTAAAAGAAAGTAGTTGCTGTTTTTTACGTTCACTAATCAGTTTGTATATGGTTAGTTGCGGAAAATCAGTTGTGATTTTCCGACGGAGTGGCAATTAATTATACACCGTGTTCTGTGCAGTTTAAAGTTAAATTATTTATACCCCTGGGGTAATTTCCTCATTTTTGTCCCCTGTTCAAAAGCATAGCCTATTTTAAGAAGCTTATCTTCTTCAAATGGTCTACTGATGAATGTAATACCGACTGGTTGACCTGTTTCTCTATAGCCCATTGGAACCGTAAGGCATGGATAATTTGCAGCTGCAGCATTTCGTGCATTCCGATTATTAATAGAAAGAATTACATCAAGTTGATGTTCTCTCATAGTTTCTTCAAAAAAACTAATACCTGAATTTCGCAATTTTATTCTTAATTGTGCCAGTTCCTCTTCGCTAAGATTTGCGTTAAGAATTCTTTCAAAACGACCTTGGCCATATGGAATTTTGCCCAAACTATCTTGTCTATTATAAGCCACAATATCAGAAATAGAACGTATGGTAAGTCCTTCGGATGCGTATTGATCTAAATAATTAGGAAGGTCAATTCTCATATCAGCACTAAGTAAAGTGCCAAATCCATCGAAATCTTTTTGAGCTGGTTCAAATTCAATTGCAATGCCTCCCAACGCCATTATTCTATCCACATTAAGCCGATAAATAGAATCTTTTAGATAGCTTTTATACACTCCAAATCGAACTCCTTCGAGGCTATAATTTTTCAGTCCTTCCCAATAACCCTTATTATTCTTAGGACTATTTTTGGTGGCAACATCAGCATTGTCCTCACCAATCATGACAGAAATAAAAATGGCATTATCTGTCACGTTTCTTGTCATTGGACCAGGAGTATCCAATGTACTGGACAAAGGAACAATACCACTACGACTTAATAAACCCGTTGTTGGTTTAAGCCCAACAATGGAATTTGCACTTGAAGGAGAAAGAATAGATCCAGAAGTTTCTGTACCCACTGCTGCCGCTGCATAATTTGCAGCTATGGCAGAACCACTTCCAGAGCTTGATCCTCCTGTGTCGAATATCTTGCGTCCATATGGGTTTAGCGTTTGACCACCAACAGCACTATAGCCATTAGGACAATCTATGCAAAGAAAGTTGGCCCACTCACTTAGATTGGCTTTGCCTAAGATGATACCTCCTTTTTCCTTTATTCGCTTGACAATAAATGCATCTGATGCATCATTTTTTCTTAAAAGGTGTGTTCCTGCTGTTGTGGGTAGTCCCTCAAAATTAATATTGTCCTTTAAGAGAATTGGCATGCCATAAATAGGATGATCTTCACTCGATCTGTTTTGATCTCTTTTTCGAGCTTCGTTGACCGCTTCGGGATTGATCGTAATAATATTGTTTAAGTATTTGTCTTTGTTATTCTCAAATTTAACAATCCGGTAAAGATACCATTTCGTGAGTGTTTCATAAGTCAGCCCGCCAGTTTTTATATAGTTTTGGATGGTAAGAATATCCTGTTCTAGAATTAAGGGCTTTAACTTTTGATAATCTTTTTCTGAAAAATCACTTATTTGATCAGCTACATTTTCCCATATTTCATTTTTATCCAAAACTCGAGATTGGATGAGTTTATAGCGCAATTTTATAGATTCGTTATCAGCATTTTTCGCAATTTCCTCGGATTCATCATAGGGTGCCCAGGGAGATATCATTGTTTGGGGTTCTTGTTTACAAGCAAGTGTAGCAAGCAATAAGAGAAAGATAGCATTTTTCATTGGAGTTTATTTTTATATTTCAGTTATTAATAGACCGGAGCTTGTCTATTTTTATGTAGGTTTGGCTACGGTTCACATTGCACACAACTTCAAGATATAAATTTGTTTCAATAATTTATATCCACAGATAGTGAAATTAGCAGAAAAAAGTGAAGAATCAAACCAAATGAATCACAAGGCTTGTCCAAACGAATGTGTTTTAATAATTTTTAGTACAGAAGAAAACCAACAATTACGGATAGCAATTGTTGGCAATTCGTATAGTTATTCTCTAGCTGCTTTAAATTCACTACCGTCATACCATTTCGGGAAATTAGCTTCATTAGCTAGTTTTAGACCTACATTAAAAAACAATTGCAAATCTAATTGTATCCCGCTTAGTTCGGTGGTTTCCGCATTGTATTCATCTGATGGTTGATGGTATTTATTGGTAGTATAATCATCTTTATACTTTTGTATGTCTTCAATACTTTTATCAAACCCTTCATACGAACCACTCGCGTATAAAGCAGGAATTCCAATTTTAGCAAAATTAAAATGATCTGATCTAAAGAAATATCCTTTTTCTGCTTCTGGATCTGGAATAATATATCTATTCTGTTTCGTAGCTGCTTCTTTGGCATATTCATCCATTTCAGATTGACCATAGCCAGTAATAGTTAAATCTTTCATTTTTCCTGGACTATCTAGGGCATCAATATTAATATTTGCCACTGTTTTTTTAGGATTAAATATGGGGTATTCTGCATAATAAGCAGAACCTAGTAAACCTTGTTCTTCACCGGTAACAGCTAAGAATACAATAGAACGTTTTGTTTCATTACTTTTCTTGAATGCTTCAGCAATGGCTAAAAGACCTGCCGTTCCAGATGCATTATCTACAGATCCATTATAAATTGAATCACCATCAATGGCTTTGCCAATACCAAAATGATCCCAATGTGCAGAGTAAATAATATATTCATCCTTTCTGTCGGTACCTGGTATCATGGCAGCGACATTTTTAGAAACGTCTTTTTTAATCTTGTTTTCAATAGCTACAGAAACATTTAAGTCTAACGGAATGGGTTTAAAATCTTTATTTCTAGAAAGCGTTTTATAATCTTGACCTTTCATGGCTGAAATATCAAACATTTTTTTAGCACTTTCACCACTTATCCAAGATTCGACATTTAAAAGCGGTAAATCACTTTCAATAATGAGTCGTGCACCACTCCAGCCTGATTCAATTACATTCCAACCATAAGAGGCCGGTTCTGTATCGTGGATAATAATAAGTCCATCAGCACCTTGTCTCGCCGCTTCTTCATATTTGTACGTCCAACGACCATAGTAAGTCATTTCGTTTCCTTTAAATAAGGTTGAATCCCCGGATTTAAAGCCTGGATCATTAATTAGAACTACAGCTGTTTTTCCTTTCCAGTCAACACCCTCATAATCATTCCATCCATATTCTGGAGCAACAATACCATAACCTGCAAATACAAGTTCAGATTTCTCAAGACTAACATTCGTTGCTGCTTTATTGGTTGTGGCGACAAAATCTTTTAAATAATCTAAATTAAAACTTTCATTTTCACCTGAAATAACCATATTTTTAGATGGTGTTCCTGTGATTTCTACCATGGGAACATCTTGAAAATAACTATCGCCATTTCCTGGTAGCAACCCTAGTTTTTCAAATTCATCTTTTAAATAGTTCACGGTTTTTACTTCGCCTTCAGTAAATGGCTTCCGTCCAAGAAAGTCATCCGACGCGAGTCGTTCAATATGTTTTCCAATAGTAGTTTGATCCACTTCAACTAAATTTGCGGTGTCCTTTTTGTTGTTTTCGCAACTAATAAAGAGTGCTACTACGGCTAAAATTTTAAAATAATGCTTCATCATTTGATTTTTTTAAATTATTGTCAAGCTTAAACTAATGAATGGTTTTAACGATTTAAATCCAGCGATAGCGAAGTTAGTTGAAAATATCTTAAGATTCAAACGAGTTGACCTTACTGTCATACATTTTTCTACCGCCAACATCATGTTTACGAGTATAGTCATAATAAAACACAGTAATAATTGAGAAATGAAGTGCCTATCTTTATTGATTTATTAATTAGCAGTCAACTAAAACAGTATCGTTAAGTATTTAGATATTTTTCGACTAAAAGTTAAAACTCAAATCTAAATGGCCGTTAGAGAAATTCAAACCTATTTTTATAAAAACAACTTTTCACTTAGTGTAGTTCGCTTTGACAAAGCCTGTGTGGTAAACAAACCAGAACAAGTTGATGCCTATAGTATGTATTGGATTAAGGAAGGAAAGGGTAGTTATACTATCGATTTTGAAAGTTATAATTTTGAAAGTAATGTGTTATTTTTTTTATCACCAGGTCAAGTTTTTTCGGTAGATTCTGAAAAGATAAAGGAAGCCTATAAAATTACTTTTGTACGCGATTTTTATTGTATCCAAACGCATGATAAAGAAGTGTCTTGTAATGGGGTGCTCTTTAATAATATTTACGAAGCACCTTTTGTAAAACCATGTGCTGCAGATACTGTTAAACTCGACTTTATCGTTCAAAGTCTAATTGAAGAGTTTCAGCACGAAGAAACCGCGCAATACGATATGTTGCAAGCCTATCTAAAACAATTTATAGTACTAGCTGTTCGAATCAAAAAGGAAGATTATCAATTAAAAGACGATACCGAAACAAAATTATTTAAAGATTTTAGTACGTTGGTCGATATCAATTTTAAAAAGGAGCACACTGTGAGCTATTATGCAGAACGCTTAGGCCTATCTCCTAAATCTATTAGCAAACACTTTCAAAAGATTGGGGCTGTTACCCCAAGTGATTACCTGAAAAACAGATTGGTATTAGAGGCAAAACGGCAATTAATCTATTCCAATAGTTCTGTAAAGCAAATAGCATACGATTTGGGTTTTAATGACCCTGCTTATTTTACACGTTTCTTTACCAAAATAGCTGCTGTATCTCCACTACAGTTTAAAAAAGACTACAAAAGCAACTAGTGTCCAAGTACTAGGAACCTTTGTCCATTTTCTCACATCAATAGCTGTCGCATCTTTGTACTGTAATTAGAAACAAGCATTTCTCAATTCGATTCAAGATTCAATATTAACAGTTATTCTTGCGAAAGGCAGGAATTTAAATCAAAGAAAAATGGATATACAATTAGATCAAAAAGATTTTCAAGATACTATTGACAACAACAAAAATGTGCTACTCGATTTTTATGCAGATTGGTGTGGTCCGTGCCAAACCTTATTGCCTACAATTCACAAGTTGGCTGACGAGTTTGAAGGTGAAGTCACCATTAAAAAAATCAATGTGGATCAAAATCAAGCCTTGGCACAAAAATTCGGAGTGCGAAGCATTCCAACATTGGTGTATTTATCTGCTGGTAAAGAAGTCAATAGACAAAACGGAGTAATTACGGAAAGTTTATTAAGAGACCAGATTAATCAATTAAAATCAGCTTGATGATACAACGAACAGAAGCAAAACAATGCCCAAACTGCTGGGGATATCAAGAATATGATAAGGCTAGCTGTAAACAAATAAATAAGTAAAACAACATTTAAAATTTAGAAATTATGAACACAAGAATTGAAACATTAAACCCAGAAACGACTACAGGAGCATCAAAAGAATTATTTGATGCCGTTAATAAAAAATTAGGTTTTATTCCTAATTTAATTAAAGTATTTGGAAATTCACCCGCAACGTTAAAAGCATATTTGACCCTTGGTGAAATTGCGGGAAGCGGTAATTTTAGCGGGAAATTTAGAGAGCAATTGGCATTGGCAATAGCCGAAGAAAATAGCTGTAACTATTGTTTATCTGCGCATACCGCGGTTGGTAAAATGAATGGATTAACACTTGAACAAACAGAATCTAACCGTCAAGGAAAATCAGATGATGCTAAAGTAGAAGCAGGCTTACAGTTTGCACAATTAGTAACTAAAGATAGAGGTCAGGTTTCTGCAAATGCAATACAAGCAGTTAAAGATGCGGGTTACACCGATGGCGATATTTTAGAAATTATATTGAATGTGGTAGCCAACACACTCACCAACTATGTAAATCATATTGCAGAAACAGAAGTTGATTTTCCTAAGGTAGAAGCAGGAAAGTTTACGGTAGCGGTATAACGCGTATAATTGTTAAAAAAAGCGAGCCTTTAGCTCGCTTTTTTTATGATATTTTTTTGGCGTAATACCGATCACCAAAAAATTGAAAAACAAAAATTAACACAAATATAAAACGGGCTGTCAGTGGCATAAAGGGAGCAAGTACTGCTGCAAGCACCCAAATAAAAACAACATTAAGCGATCTAAATTTTAGCCAATTAGCAATTGGTTTGGTCATTCCTAAATTGCCCATTTCTTTTTTAGAGATAGCTCGAATCAATAAAAAATTAAAAAAGCCTAAAAAAATAAGGTTTAAGCAATAAAAGACAAAAGGACCTGTACTACTAAATCCACCAACATAAATGGCCGTAGAAAAAGGTAGCAATACTACAAAAAGCAGTAAAAAGATAATGAGCCATAGTAATTGATTGTCAATTGTACTAACGTATTTGAAAATGCGTAAATGAGAAACCCAATACAGCGCACTGACCATAAAACTCACTAAAAACCCAATAAAATTGGGAATTCTATCGACGAGTATTTGAGAAATACTAGTTGAATTTAGGACGCTTGAACTTGGTACGTCTATTTCTAGAACTAACAAGGTCATGGCAATTGAAAATATGGCATCGCAAAAAGCCGCGACACGACTTTTATCAAAAGTTATATCTTTCATTGTTTGAAATTTCTTGGTGTAATTAACTTAAGGCGTCAATCAGCTTGGTTTTATTAAGTTAAGTTTATGAAACTGAAATATACACTTTTTTAGAATTTATTAAGACCCACTTATTGAAATTCATCCGTAAATTGTATCTTTCAGTAATCAAATTAACCACCTACCATGCGCTTAAAATTTTACTTGACTTTGCTTGTTTTTGTCTGCTTATCTTCCGTATTCGCACAAACATTAGATCCTTCTACCATTAAAAATTTAAAAATTCGAAATGTCGGTCCGGCCAATATGAGTGGTCGTATTACAGCCATTGACGCTGTAACGAGTGACCCTAAAACAATTTATGTTGGTGCAGCTTCTGGTGGCGTATGGAAATCTGAAAATGGAGGTAGTGCTTGGGAGCCTGTTTTTGATGCGCAACCTACACAAAATATAGGTGCTATTGCCATTCAACAAAGTAATCCAGATGTGATCTGGGTAGGAACTGGAGAAGGAAACCCACGTAACTCCATGAATTTGGGGATGGGAATATTTAAAAGCATCGATGCAGGTAAAACTTGGCAACATATGGGTTTGGCAGCAACCAAAACTATCCATCGCATTAAAATTCACCCGAATGATCCAAACACCGTATTTGTAGGTGCTATGGGTGATCCATTTACACCAAACGAAGATAGAGGGCTTTATAAATCAACCGATGGAGGCCTTAGCTGGAAGCGCATTTTATATTCAAATAATCAATCTGGAATTGCCGATTTAGTAATGGACCCGTCAAATCCGAATAAGATGTTTGCAGCGCTCTACGAACATCGCAGAACGCCCTATTATTTTACTTCGGGAGGTAATGGTTCTGGCTTGTATAGCACCCATGATGCGGGTGAAACATGGAAGCAATTAGATGTAACAAATGGCTTGCCAGAAGGTGAGCTAGGAAGAATAGGATTGGCGATTGCACAGAGTGATCCGCAACGGATGTATGCAAAAATAGAAGCTACGATAAATGCATTGTACCGCAGTGATAATGGTGGAACGTCTTGGTATCTAGTTAATGACGATCCTAAATTCACGAACAATCGACCCTTTTACTTTCAAGAACTTGGGGTAGACACCAAAGACCCCAACCGTTTATATAATTTATATCAACCCCTACATGTAAGTTACGATGGAGGAAAAACATTCGACCCTACACCGATGATTCCTGCTGACGAAACAAAGGGAATCCACGCCGATTTTCACGCTTTTTGGGTAAACCCAAATGATCCAGAAAATTTTATTATTGGTGGTGATGGTGGTATCGGAATTACGAATGACCATGGTAAAAGTTGGTATTTCCCCGAAACCATTCCCGTTGCACAATTTTATCATATTAATGTAGATAATGACAGGCCTTATAACGTTTATGGTGGCATGCAGGATAATGGAAATTGGTCTGGACCCGGCTATACTTGGAAAAGAGGAGGTATCCGTACGTTGTATTGGCAATATTTGGTAGGAGGCGACGGATTTTATGTCTCCCCAGATTTGGAAAATTCTAGGGTTGGCTACGGTACATCACAAAATGGAAACCTCTATCGATATGATAAACTAACAGGATATTATGTGAGTATTATCCCTCCAGCACCTGATCTAAAAACCAACTTACGCTTTAATTGGAATGCGGCATTTGCGCAAGATCCGTTTAATACACATAAGGCATATTACGGTTCTCAGTTTGTACATATAACCGAAGATAAAGGAGCTACGTGGAGCATTATTTCTCCAGATTTGTCTACCAATAATCCTGCACATCAAAAAGGCGATTATGGCGGTTTGACTTTAGACCTATCGGGTGCCGAAATGTATAATAGTATTTTGTCAATAGCACCAAGCCCACTCAATAAGGAGGTGGTGTGGGTAGGAACCGATGACGGTCAAGTTCAACTAACAATGAATGCCGGAAAAACATGGCGTAATTTAACGAAGAATGTGAAAGGTCTGCCTAAAGAAGCTTGGATAGCCCAAATAAAGGCCTCGTCCTATCAAGAGGGCACCGCTTGGATGGTGGTCAATAACTATAGAAAAGGTGATTATGAGCCATACCTTTTTAAAACTACTAATTTTGGAAAAACGTGGTTACGTGTAGTTGATGCGGCGAAAGTGAAGGGATACGCCTTGGCTGTTATTCAGGATCCTGTTGCTCCTAATTTAGTGTTTTTAGGAACGGAAAATGGTTTGTGGATGAGTGTTGATGAAGGAGCGAACTGGCAGCAATTTAAAAATGGATTTCCTTCTGTTTCAACAATGGATTTAGCCATTCAAGAAACCGAGTCTGCATTGATAGTTGGTACTTTTGGCAGGGCCATTTGGGTTCTAGATGATCTTTTGAGCTTACGTGAAATTGCTAGTAAGAAGTTAAAACAAGAACTTACCGCATTTCCTGTGAATGATGCCGTGCAAGTAAAAGGCCTGTTTATTAATCCACCTGGAAATATATGGACGGGTTTTCATACCACTTTTGAAGGTGAGAATCGTGCTTTTAAAGAAACGCCAATTCCGTTTTACTTGAATACTATTCCCGATTCTACAAGTACTGTCACCGCTTCAGTGTACAATGATCAAGGTGTACTGATTCGTACCCTCAAAAAGAACAACCTTACTAAAGGGCTTAATTATTTGAGTTGGAGGCTTGATGAACAATCAAGTGCTACTGTTGGAACACGAAGAGGAAGAGCCATTGCTGTGCATCCAGGAAACTATAAGATTGCTTTGAATTATAAGAATTTTAAGGATACTACTAGCGTAAAAGTGATTAGTGATCCTCGATTTGAGTTGGATCCCGAAATTGATTTGGCGCTTTATAATTTAAAGAAAGCTGCTGATGTTCAAGCGAAAAAACTCAATGAAAGCTACGCGAAACTCGACAAAAGCGCAAAAATTATAAAAAATATTGAAAAGCAATTAGAGCGGCTTAAGTATAAAAAGGAAGATCCGTTAATGATGGCTGTAAAAACGATAAATGAGACGCTTGAAAGGTTATATGCAAAAGGACAAACACCACGCCCTAAAAGACAAGTTGGTGCATGGAGCACTTTGGAAGTCTCACCCGCTTCAAAATTGCGCGAAGTTTTTAAAGCTTCGGCAGCTAAAACTTCACTGCCTACAAGCAGGGATTTCAATCTCTTAAAAGAGGCAACGCAATTGATTGAAACTTTTTCTGCTGAGGTTTCAAATTTTGAAGCAACGGATTGGAAACAATTTGAAACGCTTATTAAAAACAGTAATTTAACTTGGTTTAACGAGTAATGTAGCTTAGCTAATAACAGCTTCTGCCTCAATTTCAACAAGATATCCTGCTCCAACTAATTTGGCTTCAACCAGCGTATTTGCAGGATTTATGCCTTTAAAGCGTTCGCCATGTGCTCGGGCTACGGCTTCCCAGTCGCTAATGTTGTTCACGAATATACGAGTGCGAACAACATTTGTTAAGTTGCCACCCAATGAAACTATGGCTCCTTCTATTTTGTCGATTACAAAATGGGTTTGGGCTGCTGCATCACTACCGCCAATCATATCTGCACCGTGCGTGGCGGTAGTTCCTGAAACATGAATACGATTTCCATCTTTTACCGCACGACAATATCCGGCAAATTCTTCCCAAACAGTACCACTAAAAACCTGTGTTCTTTGTGCGCCTGTTTTTATAGCTTCAAAAGCGTTGGGTAAATTTTCTAAATGATCACTTAAATCACCTGAAGCGGTTAAAAAAGGAGGCTTTCTGTATTCATCACCACAATCACCAGCAATGGGTTTTAATTGATTTTGTGCTTCTTTGATTGCGTTTTTATCACTGGTAGATAATGCAATATTTAAGAGGCGTTTATTGTCTTCAATATGTTCGCTTTTCCCTAATCGTGCCCCTACAATTACGGCCGCTACCGCTTGGTTTTCTAAAATATACCTGCTCGCAATATTGGCGATAGATACCTGATGCTTATCGGCCACTTTTTTTACTACACGCAATAAATTTTGATAGGGTTCCCACCCTCCTGAAGCGTCAATAAATCGCTTGTATTTCATTTGCGACCAGGTCGTTAGTTCTTTGTCTGTGGGTTCAGAAGTGTTTAGCCATTTCTCGCTTAGAAATCCGCCAGCTAAAGTGCCAAATGCCAATAATTTCACACCGTATTCATTACAAACAGCGGTCATTTGCCCATTAGCACGTTGGTCAATCAATGAATGACAAATTTGATTACTAACAATCGGGATGCCACTTGCTAAGGCGATGCGTAAATGTGCCGAATCAAAATTAGTAACCCCTATGTGTTTGATGAGTCCTTCTTCTTTCAATTCTTTTAAGTAAAAAAGCCCATCAAGCCAACTCGGATTTTCATATTGCCACGCATGAAATTGCATTAAATCTATCGTACTTTGCTGCATACGCTCTAAGGCAAGGTTGACAGCTTTTCGAACATCTTCTCTCGTAATCTTACCTGGAGTTGGTACCCATTTAGTAAATAACTGTACCTTATCACCAAGCGCGTGCTCATTTTTAAAAGAACCTGTAATAATTTCACTAGAACCATAATGATCTGCCATATCAAATGAGGTAAATCCCGCACTAACATAAGGCTCCATAAATGCAGCTGTATCTACGGGGTCAAGTGTCTTTCCATCACGTTCCATGTCGGCAATTTGCCACAATCCGGTAACAATCCGTGAAATTTCTAAATCGGAGGCTAATTTTATTGTAGGGTTCATAATTATTCGTTTGGTAGGTTTTTAAAAAGATTGGATACATTCACATCTTTTGATTTGAGTTGACGCCATTTAAAGAGAAATATGATACTCGCTATGCTCATTACAATCAGCCAGATTGGAGTAGAATGAAAATACCAAGCTTCGGTTTTATTAGTTAAATCCTTATAGGTATGAATGATTAAAAAACTGAGTAATGAAAAGGTTCCCATCCATCCGATTGCCAATTGCCATTTTCTATTTTTTATAACAGAAATGGCGGTTGCTAATTCAGGATTTACTTTTGGTAGGGTAAGTAAAGTGATACACATTAGTAAAAAGTTGACCATCATTGAGGTGACCATAATGTCAATTCCTAAGAAGAAATCACCCGCAAAATGCGAGCCTAGTACACCTATGCTGGCCATAAAACCAGCCAATAAAAGTGCAATATGTGGCGTGTGTTTTTTCTCATGTACTTTTGAAATAGCCGATGGGAAAATTCCGTCTTTTGCCCAGGCAAACATCAATCGTGATACCGATAATAGCATCGCTGGTAAATCATTTATGAGTGCAATTGCCGCACCAATTAAAATTGCAACACCCAAGCTTGAAGGGAGCACATAACTTAATAAACCTGGAGCAGTAACGTCTTTATTTAAAGCTTCTTCGGCAACAAAACTCCACGGTACCGTGTGGTACACGGCTGCCGCAAATAAAAAGTAAAAACAGCCAACGCCCAATATGGCCAATAAAATTGCCTTTGGTAATGTTTTGGTCGGGTTTTTAGCTTCACCTCCTGCTTGAGCAATAGAATCGAAGCCAATAAAACTCGAAAACAATAAGGCTGCCGCCGATAAGAATATCCTCCAGTCGAATTCAATAGTAGCGATAGGAGTAAAACTTCGCCCTTCCTTTTCTTGCAGTGCGGTCAAAAAATCACTAGTGTTAAAACTAAAACCAGCAACAATTACAATAGCTCCCAGTGCAAACATTAGAAACATCATGGGTAATACGATGCGTTCGTATGATTTGGTACCCCTGATATTTACGAAGACAAACAACCAAATTAACAATAGGGCCAAGCCTACACGTATCCATCCTGTTTCTAAGGCGATCGATAGCGTCTCCCATCCTAAACTGATGGTAATATCTCTTATAAAAGGAATGGTTACATACGCAATTACACCGATTACGATAGACAATCCGAACCATTGTGAAAAGCTCGCTACAAATCCTAAATACGGATTGAGTCCTCTACTCGCATAGATATAACTACCCCCAGCTCTTGGCATTGCGGAAGCTAAAATACTATAGGCTAATGCAGCTAATAGTGCAGGAATTGCAGCAAAAACAAAAGCAAGCAATACATAGGGGCCTATACCTGGAACATTACGCTGAATCATAAATGGTACCACGTTAATAGAGGCTCCAAGCATGGAACAAACGCCTGTGGCGGTTAAGGCAAGCAAACCCATTTGACGGGTAAGTTTTGAAGACTTTTTTTGATTCATCCTGTTGTCAATTGAAGCGTTGGTTTTGGCCAGTTAATTGCCAATGTCCAAGTGAAATAGGAATATTTCCATAGGTATTTAATTGATTGAAAAAATCTTTTATAAAAAAGGGTTCCTTATTGGCTTCCTTCATTTTTGCAAAATCGGCCAATGCACTTTCAATCAAATATTTTCCTGTGATATAGCTTGTACCATAACCAGGCTGTCGTAAATAAAGATGTTGTTCAAAAAGCAGTAATTCTTTTTCTGTTTTCATCCATCCGCGTGGCGTATATTCTGAATGAATACCACCTGCCTCTTCCATCGTCATTTCATTTGCATGCGCATAGAGTGAACCGAGTCCGCGTGCTGCACGCTGTGCAATCATAATATAAACTATTTCTCTAACCCTCGGGTTGTCATCATATAAGCCTACTTGCATAAACATTTCTTCAACGGCAGTTGCCATACCTTCGTTGCGAGAATCGAATATATTATAGAGTAAAGGGTTGCGTCTAATTTCACTTTGGTTTGGTTCACGATCCATTCTTGCTAACTCAAACCAATGGTAAAAATGAGAATAGAGTGGTCTTTGGTCTAAATGGGCCGTAATCCAAAAAAAATTACGTTTATCTTTAGGTACAAAAGCACCAAGATGCTCGTTCAAAGCAGGTTCAAAATAGTCTTTTACGGTAACAATTTCTTCTTCATCTAGGAAAGTCAACAGGCTTTTAGCCGATTTTTCTGCCATCTGTTGATAGGCCTCAGGAGAATCCGCATCGTTCAATTGAGGAAGCTTTCTATTGCGGTGTTCCTCTAATTTTAAGGAAGACCAAGCTCTAGCCAATTCTCGTTTTAGAATCATGACTTCATCATCCCAAGTTAACGGAACTAGATGTACATTTTGTAAGTACCATGTATAATTTTCTTTACCAATTCCAGAAGGACCATTTTTTGATGGAGCTTTTAATTTTAGCCAAGAAACCAAATCATCAGTCGATGTAATTGCTTCGTTGATGGTGGCTGTTAAATCAGTATTTTCTGTAACACCGGGTTGATTTAATAGGTTCTTAAGATCTTCACTTTGTTTTTTTATATCGCGAATACCCGCAATCCACAATTCTTTTGCATTGCCAGTTAGATTCAATTTTGCTTGCGTATTCAAGCTTGGAATGATGCCTAATTCGCCAATTAATGTATCGATGTCTGCTGAGTTTAATGGAAAAGTATACGTCCAGATATCCGTAATCATATGATGCGTTGGGCCTTCGTGTGCCGGAACATCACTACGATCTGTCCATAGTGATTTGTAAAATGCAGGATCGCGCTGCCAAGGTTTGAGAATGCGCTTATTAAAATCGTAACCGTTCATTTCTGCCCATACAATTTTCCAATCTATTTGGTGTTCAACAGGCCAATGAGCAGTGTCTATCCCTTGTAATTGGGTCTGTAATTTTTTAAATGTAGACGAGCGCTTTTCAAAAGCTGTTACCGTATAGTCTGGGGCACCTTCTCGTAATGGTGGTTTTTCAAAAGCCCTCCATTCTTTAAACAACATAACTAAATCTTCGTATGTTGCCTTTGTTGGAATAGCTTGTTTTTGAGCGTCTTTACAGGAAACAATCAACGCAAGTAAAATAGGAATATAATAAATTAGCTTTATTTTTTTCATTTAGGTAGTTTAGTGACTTTATTGGTTGTTATCTGTATTGACAGCGCCGTTTTACGATTTGTTCATCAAGGCTTCGATTGCATCGACCTCAATAGGGATGTTTCTCATTAAATTAAAAGGTTCTCCAGTTTCTTGAACCACTACATCATCTTCTAAACGAATGCCAAAATCTTCGTCGGGAATATAAATGCCAGGTTCAACAGTAAATACCATATTTGCTTGAATAGGATCACTTAAAATACCATAATCATGCGTGTCTAAGCCCATGTGGTGACTAGTGCCATGCATATAGTATTTTTTATACGCTGGCCATTCGGGGTTTTCATTTTGCACATCAGCCTTATCTAAAAGCCCTAAGCCCAGTAACTCACTAGTCATTAATTTTCCAACCTCTACATGATATGCTTCCCAGAAAGCGCCTGGAACGAGTAATTTTGTGGCTTCATTTTTTACACGTAATACGGCATTGTAAACTTCTTTTTGACGTTTGGTAAAGGTTCCAGAAACGGGAATCGTACGTGTCATATCACTGGCATAGTTGGCATATTCTGCCCCTACATCCATTAGAATTAAATCGCCAGCATTGCATATTTGATTGTTTTCAACATAGTGTAATACATTGGCATTATTACCAGCAGCAATAATTGGTGTGTAAGCAAACCCTTTTGATCTGTTTCGAATAAATTCATGAATAAATTCAGCTTCAATTTCGTATTCCATAATTCCAGGTTCTACAAAATTTAATACTCTACGAAATCCTTTTTCGGTAATATCACACGCTTTTTGGATGAGGTCTAATTCTGTCTGGTCTTTAACTGAACGTAAACGTTGTAAAATAGGATTGCTCTTTGCTACCGAATGTGCAGGATATTTATTTTTCAACCATTTTGTAAAACGGTCTTCTCGCGTTTCCGTTTCAACAGATGCTCTATAATGCTCATTCGTATTGATATAAACAGTACTGCATTGAGACATTAACTCAAAGAGTACTTTTTCTAAATCTTGTAACCAATAAACTGTTTTTATACCACTGGTTGTATAAGCGGCTTCCTTCGTTAACTTTTCACCTTCCCAAACGGCAATATGCTCATTGGTCTCTTTTAAAAATAAAATTTCACGATGTCTTTCTTTAGGACAATCAGGAAATAGTATAAGGATACTCTCTTCCTGATCAACACCGCTTAAGTAAAAAATATCGCGATTCTGCTCAAAAGGCATTGTGCTATCTGCACTGATGGGGTAGATATCATTTGAATTAAAAACAGCTAAACTGTTCGGATTCATCTGCCCCGTAAAATTTTTACGATTGTTAATGAATAGGTTTTGGTTAATTGGTAAGTATTTCATTTTAAATAAATTATTAGGAATTAAAACAAATTTATAAATTTGTTTAGAATGTAAGTGTAATTCTGACAACTTTATGGAAATTAAATAATTGATATGACTAACTTACGTGCCTTTGTAATGAATTAATAAACTATAATAACTAAACCAACCTCAAATGAAACACTTCAAATCACTAATGCTACTCAGTTTTTTATTCGTTGCTATTCAGCTAACGGCTCAAGATAATTCGCTGGTGAAAAATGTTCCGTTTACAAATATAGGGCCGTCGGTAATGAGTGGTCGTGTTGTAGACATTGATGTGAACCCAAAGCAACCTTCTCAGTTCTATGTAGCCTATGCTTCGGGAGGTTTGTGGTATACCAAAAACAATGGAACTACTTTTACACCTGTTTTAGATAGCGAAACAACCTTAAATGTTGGCGATATTGCCGTTGACTGGAATAGTGAAACTATTTGGGTAGGTACTGGTGAAAATAACTCATCGAGATCTTCGTACGCAGGTGTTGGAATTTTAAAAAGTACAGATAAAGGAAAGACATGGAACAATGTTGGATTGACAGATTCACATCACATCGGTAGGATACTGATTAACCCTAGTAATACTGATGAGGTATTGGTTGCCGTACTTGGTCACTTATACACGCCTAATAATGAACGGGGTATTTATAAAACTACTGACGGAGGTAAAACTTGGCAAAGAACACTATTTATCAATGAAACTACTGGAGTGATTGATATTGAAGCGTCAAAATATGATTTTAATATACAGTATGCCACGGCGTGGGAACGTGATAGAACAGCGTGGAACTTTAATGAAGGCGGTAAAAATTCGGCAATTTATAAAAGTACGGATGCAGGCGCTTCTTGGGCGCTTATTTCTACTGAAAAAAGTGGATTTCCAACAGGTGATGGAGTAGGTAGAATAGGTTTGGCAGTTTTTAACAACGATGTTGTTTATGCCTTATTAGACAATCAGTTTAGACGAAAAGCAGAGAAGAAAAAGAAGGATGAAGGTTTGGCTAAAGATGATTTTAAAACCATTAGTAAGGCAAATTTTTTAAAGTTAGAGAATAAAGCATTGGATGCATTTTTGAAAGACAATCGCTTTCCTAAAAAACATACCGCTTCAAGTGTAAAAAAACAAGTTCAAAACAATGAATTGCAACCTGCTGATTTAGCTAGTTTTTTAGAAGATGCAAATTCAATCATGTTTGATAGTCCTGTAATTGGTGCTGAGGTGTATAAGTCTATTGATGGAGGTAACACTTGGAAAAAAACACATACAGATTATTTAGATGGTATGTATAGTTCTTATGGTTACTATTTTGGAGAAATCAGAGTCAATACAGCCGATGAAAATTCAATTTATATCATGGGGGTGCCTATATTAAAATCGAAAGATGGTGGGAAATCATTTAGTTCAATAGGTAAAGAAAATGTGCATTCAGATCATCAAGCTTTATGGGTGAACCCTAATTTACCAGGTCATTTAATCAACGGAAATGATGGCGGCTTAAATATTACCTATGATGACGGCGATAATTGGATTAAAAATAACCAACCAGCCGTTGGGCAATTTTACTATGTAAATGTAGATAATGAAAAGCCGTATAACGTTTATGGCGGACTTCAAGACAACGGTGTTTGGAAAGGACCAAGTGATTATAGTCCGTCTAAAGGATGGGAAGGCAGCGGTAAATATCCGTACGATAGAATCGGGGGTGGCGATGGCATGCAAGTGCAGATTGACAGTAGAGATGCCAATGTTGTTTATGCAGGCTCACAATATGGAAATTATTTCAGGGTGAACTTAAAAACGGGTAAACGAATTCGGATCAACCCGAAACACGAATTGGGAGAAACACCGTATCGTTTTAATTGGCAATCGCCTATTTTATTGTCATCGCATAATCAAGATATTTTTTACATGGGTGGTAATAAATTACACAGATCATTTGATAGAGGAGAAACATTAGAAGTTATTTCGGGCGATTTAACAAATGGTGGGAAAAAAGGAGATGTTGCCTATGGAACACTGACTACAATTTCAGAATCTCCCTTTCAATTTGGAATGATTTATACGGGTAGCGATGATGGGCTTATTTATTTAACCAAAGATGCGGGTGGAAGCTGGAATAAAATTTCTGACAATTTACCACAAGATTTATGGGTTTCAAGAGTCATTGCCTCTCAACATAAAAAAGAAAGAGTATACGCAAGTTTAAATGGATATAGAAACGATGATTTTAAGGTGTACGTATACGTTTCAGAAGATTTTGGTAACACATGGAAGTCAATTGGAACAACGATTCCGAATGCTCCTGTAAATGTGATAAAAGAAGATCCAATAGATGAAAACATGTTGTATGTAGGAACCGATAATGGGGTATATGTTTCTTTCGATCAAGGCGCTTCTTTTCATGCTTTTGATAACGGATTAACAAAAGCAGCAGTACATGACGTTGTAATTCAAGAAAGGGATAAAGACTTAATAGTAGGTACGCATGGCCGCTCTATTTATAAAGCGAATATTGGTAGCCTACAGCAATATGCTACTGTAAAAAATAAGGATTTGGCCATTTTTGATATCCCTCAAATAAGACATTCAGGTCGTTGGGGAACTTCTTGGAGTCAATGGAATGATGCATTTGAACCTAAAGAAACCATCTCGTTTTATTCAAAAACTGGAGGAAAGAAAAATGTGGAAATTAAAAATGCTGATGGAGCGCTACTACAAACTATTGCTGTTGATGTGGTAGCAGGGTATAACTATGTAGACTACGACCTAACTCTTGATGAAAAATTAGGGCAAAAAGCCAATGCTAAGAAAAAGGGAGCGGCCTTCAAAAAGGCAGAGAACGGAAAATATTATTTACCCAAAGGAACATATACAATTGCCATAGATACCGCGTCTAAGACCTTTGAAATAAAGTAAGTAAATGGTGGGCACGAAACAACTTAAGGTATTTTTTTTGATACTAATTTTTAGTAGTTGCTCACCAAAGCTAAAACAATCGTTTTCAAAATTATCACCACCCGAGAAATCTTGGGTGGTTTTTCATGCTTTTAAAGCAAAAAAAGCCTATTCAATTTCACTAGAAGCAGAGCGTGTTAAAGATTCTATGAATGGGCATGCCTCCGTCGGAAGTGACCCTAATGGAGGAAAGCTAGATGCCTTTAAACACAGTTATTGGATGGCTAGGTTGACTCAAAACATTGGGAAAAATGCAGCACACTCTTTAGGGGAAGCACATGAAAAAGGAAATTACAAAACCTATAAGAAAAGAAAATTGGAAGATGGTTTTTTGCCAGATAAACAGTCGTCAGAAATGGATTTATTCAACAATTAAGTGGGAATAAAAATAGGGCAGTATTATCAAAATGCTTCAAAAAAGGTAGTAATTAATCAATTATTAGACTCCTTAAGCAGCGGAAAGTTAAGAATCTTAAGCAAAGATGCATTGGGTAATTTTTTAGATTGTAACCATAAAAAAATCCCACTTGACTCGTTAAAAAGTAAGTGGGATACTAAAAAATGTTTGATACCTTCAAATCATTAATTTGCTACTATAACAAAAAGTGCCTCTTGAAGGTTATTCCTTCAACGCATCGAACTCTTTAAAGAGTGTTAAATTTAAGGCTTCAATTTGACTCCTATAAACGGGCCAATCGTTTTTGTAAAAGGTGTTGATCTCGTTCATTATTTGCTCCATTTTTTCATCGGCATTTTTCACCAATTGCATTTCTGTTTTGCCTGGTGCTTGCAATAAGGAGCCAATATAACGTCTTGCAATAAAAATGTAAGAGATAGGAGTAGGGTCTGGACTTCTTGTAATGCCTTGACGCTTGTCAACTTTACCCACCATGGTGTCAATTAGGTTATTAATTGATTTTAGAATGGAGTCGGTTGCCTTATAAGCATCTTTATATTCCTTATGCCCTTTTAATTGTTTTTTGTATTGCTCGGCAATTTCCTTAGACTTTGTTAGCTTGTCAGTAGCCTTACCTGCCAATTCTGTTTTTGCTTCGAGTTTTTTTAGTAAATCATATTTTGTATTCAATACACTTAAAGGCATCTCCACTCTTGGATCATAGGCAACGGAAACGGTGGTTGAATCTTTTGCGCCAGCATAATGAAATACTACTTTATAATCGCCTGGTAATACCGTGAGTCCTCTAGGTTCTCGCTGATTTTTAGAAGCAGCCCGTCTTGAAGGCCCTCGTACACCTTTCTCTGCCATACCCCAAAAAGTTCTGTGTAACCCGCTTTCTTTGGGTGCTTTTTGTTTGATTGTTCTGATCAGTTCATTTTGAGTGTTGTAAACGTTTAACGTTATCGAATCGGCTATTTTCTTATCAGATTTAGCATCTGATTTTGGTTTTGTAATGCTATAGCTCAGCATAGCTCCGCGTTCTCTATTTTCACCATTAAAAAGCGCATTACCGCCAAAGCGAGATCCCGTTGGTTGTTGTGTTTGATTTAAGAAGGCTTTGGGTGCTGGATATACCTTTAAGGTTTTATTTAATTCTTGAGCACCTTCTGTAGCTAAAGTTCGCAAGGGTCTAATATCATCTAAAACATACATAGACCTTCCGAAAGTGGCGATGTCTAAATCGTGTTCCCGTGGGTGAATAGCCAAATCCATTGTTGGTACTGTTGGAAAGTTGTTCGTCCATTTGTTCCATGTTTTAGCTTCGTCAATACTAACGTACAAACCATTTTCGGTACCTAAAAACAATAATTTCTTTTCTATAGGGTCTTGAATTAGGGCTAACGAGTAACCAAAAGCCTCCGTTTGTTTGTCTAACAAACTCTCCCATGTTTTTCCATAATCTGAAGTGCGATATAGATAAGGCTTGAAATCAAAATTTCGGTAATTATTGATGACAGCATACGCTTCTCCAGCGTTGAAGGTTGACGCTTTAATTTGATTTACCCAACCGCCTTTTAAAAAGTTTTTTCCTTTCGGAGAAACATTCGTCCAAGTTTCACCTCCATTTCTAGAAATTTGTATTTGACCGTCATCGGTACCCACCCAAAGTACGCCCTTTTCAACCGGGCTCGGAGTAATGGCTAAAATAGTACAATGATTTTCTGCTCCAGTAGCGTCCATGGTGATTCCACCACTTTCGTGTTGTTTTTGTTTTTCAGGATCATTGGTTGTTAAATCGGCTGAAATTAGATTCCATTCATGACCTTTATTTGTTGATTTATGTACAAACTGACTTCCAAAATAAATGGTTTTAGAATCAAAAGGGTCGATGGCAATGGCCGAATTCCAATTGAAACGCAATTTTACATCGGGATCTGGATGTGTTGGAATGATAGTCTTGTTATTACCCGTTACACGGTCATAGATACTTACTGATCCTTGTTGAGACATGGTATAGCCATATCTTGAATTTTCAGGATCGGGAACCACATCAAAACCATCTCCAAAGGAAATTTCTTGCCAATAAGAATTTCGAATACCTTGTGCCTTTAAAACATAAGCAGGTCCGGCCCATGAACCGTTATCTTGCATTCCTCCATAGAGATTATACGGATATTCCATATCGTAGGCGATATGATAGAACTGACCTACTGGAATGTTTTCTACAAAGCGCCACGTTTTCCCTTTGTCTTTGGTAATATTTAAACCACCATCATTTCCGTCAATCATATAACTCGGATTTTCAGGGTGTATCCACCAGGCATGATGGTCAGGGTGTACGCCAGCGTCTGATCCATAAGCAGGCATTAATTGTTTGAATGATTTTCCACCATCGTCACTAACATTAACATAGGTAAAAACACTATACACTCTATTTTCATTTTTACTGTCTACAAAAAGGTCTGAATAGTAAAAAGGTCTGTTGCCAATGTCAGATTTATCATTAATCATCTTCCATTTGATACCGCCATCTTCCGATTTGTAAAGGGCATTTTTTTTAGCTTCTACTAGCGCATATACTACTTTAGGATTGCTTGGTGCGAATGACAACCCGATTCTACCTAAATTTCCTTTAGGCAAACCATCCTCGTCCGTTTTCTTTGTCCAAGTTTCACCACCATTATACGTAATGTATAAGCCAGAACCTTCTCCTCCAGAGTTAAAGGTCCAAGGTTTGCGACGGTGTTCCCACATTGCCGCAATTAGTTTGTTTGGGTTTGAAGGGTCAACTACTAAATCTGCAGCTCCTGTTTTATTGTTTACAAACAATGATTTTGTCCATGTTTTTCCACCGTCGGTTGTTTTAAAAACACCGCGTTCAGGATGTTCACCCCAAGGAGATCCAATAGCGCCTACATAAACGGTATTCGGATTGTCTTTGTCAATGATTATTCTATGAATATTTCTTGTTTTTTCAAGGCCCATTAATTGCCAAGTAGCGCCAGCATCTAAACTTCTATAAATTCCATAACCGCCATTTAAACTATTTCTTGGATTTCCTTCTCCAGTACCTACCCATATTACATCAGGATTGCTTTGTTGAATTGTAATGGCGCCGATAGAGGCGACCGCTTGTTTGTCGAAAATTGGTTTCCAGTCAACACCGCCACTTTCAGATTTCCAGACACCACCAGAAGCGGCACCGGCATAAATAATATCAGGTTGAGTAGTCACCACGTCAATAGCTGTAATTCTACCACTCATTCCGGCAGGACCAATAGCACGGGTTTTCATGCCTTTTAGTTTTTCAATATCTAGTTGTTGAGCGCCAATTGCGGACGCAATAAAAAAGACAAGTATGCTTAATTTCTTCATTTTAAATAGGGTTGGTTAATACGGTTCTAAGGTAATCTGATTTTTATTAATACACAATTTTATTGCCTTCTCCCTAGAATTACCAACGGTGACAAAGCTATTTTGCTATGCTTTTTTAGTATATTGCAAGTTCAAATTATGCAAGCTTCAATCGATGCGAATAATCAAAATTAGATACTTTCATTTTTTCCTGTTTTCTTTTTTTATGGTATGTTTTAGTGTCCGAAGTTTTGGTCAGCTAAACATTCCTGAAAAACCTAAAGATCAAACGAGTGTTTATGATGGAGCTAAGTTGTTAGATGGGAATGAAAAAGTCAGTTTAGAGCAAAAATTAATCAATTATAGTGATACTACATCTACACAAATAGTTGTAGCTACCATTACTACTTTAAATGGAGAAGAGATTGCGTTGTACGCTACAGAATGGGCGCAGCAATGGGGAATAGGCCAGAAAGAGGAAGATAATGGCGTACTTATTCTAGTGGCAAAAGAGGATCGTAAATTATGGATTACTACTGGCTATGGCGTTGAACATTTATTAACGGATGCAATTTCAAAGCGCATCGTTACCAATATTATTACACCACGTTTCAAACAAGGTGATTTTTATGGCGGCTTAGACCGAGGGACTTCTGCTATAATGCAAGTATTAAGTGGAGAATATCAAGGAACACGTACAGAAGATAGCTCGAGTGAAGGAATACCGTTTATTTTTATTGTTATTTTCTTTATTGTTTTAATGATTATTCTTTCTAATACTAAAAGAGGTGGTGGCAGAAATGGAGGTAGAAGACGGAACTCCACAGCAGGGTCTATTTTAGAGGCGATTATATTAAGCAATGCCGGTCGTGGTGGTTTTGGTGGCAGCGGTGGTTTCGGTGGCGGTAGTTCTGGTGGCGGTGGCTTCGGTGGAGGCTTTGGTGGCGGAGGCTTCGGTGGAGGAGGCGCTGGAGGAAGTTGGTAATTAATCTCCTTAAATTTATAAAAATTAAAATGCGATATTTATGAAAGTGAATGGTATATTTCTTATACTTTTAATAGTTCTTTTTTCTTGTGCTCCAACAGAGAAAAAGCCTGTGATTGATGTTTCAGAACCTTATATTCTTGTATTAGGTAACGCCCAAGATGCGGGCTATCCACAAATTGCTTGCGAAAAAGATTGTTGTAAGCGTGTTTATGAAAATCCAGAAAACAAGCGTTTGGTTAGTTCAATTGCTTTGGTTGATCCTATTTCTAATGAAAGTTGGATTTTTGATGCCACTCCCGATTTTCCAGCACAATCAAAAATACTATCTAAACACTTAAAAAATAATAAGCAGTTACCAGATGGTGTTTTTTTAACTCATGGGCATATGGGTCACTATACGGGTTTAATGTTTTTAGGAAGAGAAGCATTAGGCGCAGAAAAAATGCCCGTTTATGCCATGCCTAAAATGGAGACGTATTTAACAAATAATGGGCCGTGGAGTCAATTGGTGAAATTGAATAATATAGCGATTAAACCCATTACTAAAGATACCGCAATTGTACTAAATGAGCGCATCTCTGTACTTCCAATTCAAGTGCCACATCGTGATGAGTTCACTGAAACAGTTGGTTTTATTATTCAAAACAAACAACAAAAGGCACTTTTTATACCAGACATCGATAAATGGAGTAAATGGGACCGAAGTATCGTAGATTATATTAAAGAAGTAGATATCGCTCTGTTGGACGCCACTTTTTTTAAAAATGGTGAAATCAATAGAGATATGAATGAAGTGCCCCATCCTTTTGTAGAAGAAAGTATGGAGTTATTTAAAAATCTATCCGATAAGGATAAGGAAAAAGTACATTTTATTCACTTTAATCATACCAATCCGCTACTGATTGATGGTAGCGATTCGCAACAACAGGTATTGAAAAGCGGATTTCATATAGCGAAAGAAGAAATGATAATTTCTTTTTAAAACATTCTAAATCCACCGCCACCTCGAGTTTCACCGGCTTTGCCTAGTGTGTTGAATTTATAACTGAAACCAATCATAAAATACTGTTGTAACACGGTGCTTTGCGAATCTTCAATGTAATTTTCTGTTGCACGTCTACGCGCATTTGTATTTTGATTTAATAAGTCATACCCTTTTAAGGTAATCATTCCTTTATCTTGCATAACTGAGTAACCCAATGAAGAGTTCCAAAACCAAGCACTTTTTTGAAAGCCATCGGCAATATTGGGATTGTAACTAAAGATGACATTGTTATCCCACTCTAGGTTTTTTGGTACCGTAGTTTTTAAATCGAGCCTTAAAGTGTGGGTCAAAAAATCAGTATCATTAAACGTGTCAATATCGTAGGTGTTTTTGCTAAATGAGATACGATAGTTAGGTCTAAACTCTAAAACATCTTTCCATGAAAATGCCATATTTAGGCTCGGAGCTAACGAAGTCACAGTAGAAGCGTATTTTATTGTATTACTAAAATTTATATTTCTGTTTTTACTTACATTTAAACCAAGTCCCACTTTGAATGTTTTAACGGAATCAATTTTTGTTGAGATATTATAATTGCTACCAACACCTATATAATAATTTCCATCTACATTAGTATACGTGGTTGTCCGTAGTAAATTTTCATCAATAATTGTTTGTGCCACTACCTGATTACTGTTAAAATTAGACCATAGATATGAATAAAAACCAGACCCTTTTTGAAAATTGAAATTATTAAAATTAAAACTAAAACTGTGGTTGTTTGATGGAGTCAAATTGGGATTTCCAACAGTTATATTTAATGGGTTTGAAATATCAATATAAGGTTGTAATTGTCGTATTTGAGGCACGTTGCTTTGCAAGCTGTATCTAAGACTAATCGATTTTCGAGAGCTAAAACTATAGCGCAAGTTAGAATTCGATTCAAAGGTGTTAAAGTTTCGTTTTAAATCTAATTCAGGTCTCAAAAGGTCATTGTTTTCTAATACACGGTATACATGAAAGCCCCCAAAATTGATATTGAGTTTATCTGTTTTATACGTCAAGCGGAGTCCTTGTTCGCTTCTGTTATTTTGATATTCAAAATCAGTACTTAAATCAGTGTTAAACTCGGTGTAATCTTGACTAAAACTATCAAAATCATAAGTGCTTTTAACATTCTCTCTTTTTTCATTTTCATACTCATGGCTAAAATCTAAGTAAAATTCTTTACCGCTAATTGGTAGTCGATAGGTCAATTTGGTTTCTAAATTTTTAGTGTCATCACTACTGTCAGTAAATTGATTTCTAGAGATTGTTTCAGGAGTATCACCGTATATATTGGTTTCAGATGTTAAGAAATCATCTGTTGTTGTCGCGTTGAATTCATTACTTAATCTAAAGCGTAAAAAGGCCCCTCTAACACCAAATTTTTTCGTAATGTCAAATCTATTTTGAAATTTACGCCCCATATTTTCTATATAAGAATCGGCGTTTGACTCGTTTGTCAAAAGGTCGTCTTCATCACTATCACTAGAGCTTTCATAAGTATTGTATACTCTTTTATTCGTTGAATATTGAAATGAAGGTTGAATGTTTATTAGTAAAGTACTATCTATCGTGATGTCAAATTCTAAATTTGCATTATGGCTATCAGATTCATTGGTAGCTTTTGAGTTTGAGGAAGTAAAAAACTGACGATCTGGGAGTATATTTTCCCTTTCGCTAGCGCTTTCATTTTTGGAATCGCTATTCGAGTAAAAATAGTCGGCTGAAATATCTACCTTTTTACCAATTTTATCAGCGTAATTAAATCCAGTGTTTTTTGAGCTAGTTATGCCTTCACCACCACCAAAAGAACGACCGCCAACTGAAAAGGAAAATTGGCCTCCACTGGTTACGTTGAAGGAGGTGTTTCCACCACCACCAAACATTTTTTCAATTTCACCAAAGCTAAACCCGATGGAGTTGATATTGTTTCCTCCTGCCAAAACACTGATACGTCTGTCGTTGTTGAAATAATTGAGCATTCCTGCAAATTCATAACGCTCATCTGTTCCTAGTCCACCTGCAATTCTACCAAAAATTCCCTTATTGTTTTCTTCTTTAATTGTTAAATTGATGGTTTTGTCATCTCCGGTGCTGTCTTCTCCGGCAAAGGCTTGTGCCTTTGTTTTTGTGTCGGTTATTTGAATTTTCTCTATAATATCTTTGGTTAAATTTCTAGTGGTAATGGTAGGGTCGTTTCCGAAAAAGGGTTTGCCATTGACCAAAATCTTACTTACTTCCTTGCCGTTTACCGTAATTTTTCCATTTTCGTCTACTTCAACACCTGGTAATTCTTTTAAAACATCTTCAACATTGGCATCTTTTTTTGTCTTAAATGATGCCACATTAAATTCAACAGTATCTTTTTTTATGGTAATTGGTGCTCGTGACTTGATAAACACTTCATCTAAAGTATTTGAATCGTCGCTCAGTTCAATTGCAGTTAGGTGTAGTTCATTGGCTGATAACTTTATGGTCTTTTTGAAAGATTGATATCCCACATAAGAAACATAAAGATTTAGGTTGTCATCGTAGGTTTTTCCTTCTAAAACAAACTTCCCTTCTCGATCAGTAATGGTATAAGTAATTAAGGTGCTATCTTGGGGTCTTTCAACATGAACGGTAGCAGATTCTAGTAGGCTCTTATCGCTTTTAGAAACAATGGTTCCTGTAATTTTAAATGATTTTTGTTGGGCAAAAAGCAGGGTGCTAGCGACTAAGCTAAGTACTAAAATAAAAGATCTCATATTTTTTCATGCAATTATGAAAACGAAGATAATTTCTTTTAATCACTCATATTCCCAACAATAACTTAAAGTTATGTTAAAAGAAGCTATTTTTTTCTGAAATATATAATTATTGGGACCCCGTGAAAGTCAAAAATACTACGCATTCTGTTTTCAAGATACCTTTTGTAAGGGTCTCTAACATACTGCGGTAAATTACAGAAAAAGGCAAATTGGGGAGTAGGCGTAGGTAATTGTGTACAGAACTTAATTTTCACAAATTTCCCCTTATAAGCAGGTGGCGGATTATTGGTGACAATTTCTAGCATTGTTTCATTCAATTTGCTAGTAGTAATTCTATTCTTTCTATTGTTATATACTGTTACAGCAGTTTCAATAGCTTTAAAGATACGTTGCTTCGTTAATGCCGAGACAAATATAATAGGCACATCAGTAAAAGGTTCAATTTCTTCTCTGATTTGATCTTCAAATTGTTTGGTGGTTTTCGTATCTTTTTCTACTAAATCCCATTTATTCACTAAAATGACGATGCCTTTTTTATTTTTTTCAGCGAGCCAAAAGATACTTTGATCTTGACCTTCAAATTTACGTGTAGCATCAATGACTAAAATAGCAACATCACAATATTCAATCGCTCGCACAGAGCGCATCACAGAATAAAATTCAAGATCTTCTTTTACCTTACTTTTTTTACGAATTCCTGCTGTATCAACTAAATTAAAGTCAAACCCAAAACGATTGTATTTGGTATCTATCGCATCTCTTGTAGTACCTGCAATATCAGTTACAATGTATCTATCTTCGCCTATAAGTGCGTTAATAAAAGAAGATTTACCTGCATTGGGTCTTCCCACAACCGCAAATCTAGGTAAGTCATCTTCCAAGACCTCCTCTTTTTCCGGTAAGGCCTTAACTAAATCATCTAAAAGATCACCTGTACCGCTACCATTGATACTTGCGATGGTATGATATTCGCCTAAACCTAGTCCATAAAACTCTACAGCATCTGCGTTGCGTTTACTATTGTCTACTTTGTTGATAACTAAAAAAACGGGTTTTTTAATTTTGCGAAGTAGTTGGGCAACATCTTCGTCCATTCCGGTGATACCAGATTCTACATCTACCATAAAGAGAATCGCATCGGCTTCATCAATTGCCAACTCAACTTGTTTGTCAATTTCTGCTTCAAAAACATCATCAGAACCTTTAACATATCCACCTGTGTCAATTAAGGTAAATTCTTTTCCATTCCATTCACATTTTCCATAATGCCTGTCTCTTGTTACGCCACTAGTGGCATCAACAATTGCTTCACGACGTTGAATCAGTCGATTAAAAAAAGTTGATTTTCCTACATTTGGCCTTCCTACTATGGCAACGATGTTTCCCATTTCTTAAAATAATTGGCTGCAAAGATAACTTATTGTGAACAGATTTAATAAATTTAATGCTTTAAAAGGTAATTATTTAGATGAAGGAACCAATACACAATAAACCGCTCAATAAGCTTTTGTTGAAACCTCGGTTTATGTTAGAACATAATGAGCGTAGCGAAGTAATTTTAGAAAAATTCAGTAAAGAGTTTGCTGCGAATAATTCTGATTTTATTGGGAAAATTGCGGACCATCATGTTATTATTGACGTATCATTAAAAGAGGCGCATTTTTGGTCTCCTCAATTAAATTTAGAAATTGAAAAAAAAGATAATAATGGTACATTAATTAAAGGTCTCTTTGGGCCGAAGCCCCAGGTTTGGACATTTTTTATGTTTATTCATTTCGCAGTAGCACTCGCTTTTATCATTTTTTTGGTGTTAGCTTATGTGAAATGGACGTTGGATCAAGCCTATACTTTTTCGGTACTTATGTGTTTGGTTATGTTTGTGTGTTGGTTTGTTTTATATACTCTTGGACAACTAGGGAAAAAGAAAGGGTATGAGCAAATGCTGCTCTTAGATCAGTTTATGAAAAAAGTTTTAGCTAAGTAATTGCTCTCTGTCGAGAATTTGTTGCATTTCTTTTTGTAACTCCAATGCTTTTTCTTGTGCTTTTTCGGCAAAATCTGCACCATTAGAAGCGTAAATAATTCCTCTAGTAGAGTTAATTAATAAACCGATGTCTTTATTTAAACCGAAGTGACATACGTCTTGCAAATTTCCGCCTTGAGCGCCTACACCAGGAACCAATAAAAAGTGATTAGGGATGATGGCACGGATTTCCTTAAAATAGGTCGGTCTAGTTGCTCCAACCACAAACATTAAATTGTTGGCGTTCTTCCAGCTTAATGATTTCTTTAGTACTTTTTTATAAAGTGCCTCATTATCAATTTTAAGTGTTTGAAAATCGAGACCGCCAATATTGGAAGTCAAAGCGAGTAGTATGGTAAATTTATCTTTAAAGGCCAAAAAAGGTTCAACAGAGTCGCTACCCATATATGGAGCAACGGTTATAGAATCAAAATTTAAATCCTCAAAAAAAGCTTTGGCATAGCGTGTTGAGGTGTTGCCTATGTCACCGCGCTTTGCATCGGCAATAGTAAAAATATCAGGATACTTTTTATTTAAGTAAACTATCGTTTTTTGTAATGATTGCCAGCCTTTAATTCCGTAGGCTTCATAAAAAGCGGTATTGGGTTTGTAAGCAACAGTGAGGTGATGAGTTGCATCGATAATTTGTTTGTTGAATTCAAAAATTGGGTCTTCTAATTTAAGAAGATGTTTGGGGATTTTATCTAAATCAACATCCAAACCCACACATAAAAAGGATTGTTTTTTCTTAATTTGCTCAATGAGCTGCTCTTTTGTCATCACTTTAAAATAAAACGTTTTACAAAAGTACTATTTTTTAATAGTTTGGTTATATTTGAGTGCTAAATTTAAGCATGTATTTGTTTGAATGGGTGTTGAGATTGAATGAATATTAATAAAAAGTAATCTCCTTTACTTTTAATGAATTTAAGATACCATTATGAGAAAAAAAATTGTCGCAGGAAATTGGAAAATGAATTTGACCAAAGAGGCATCGTTAAAATTAGTAACAGAAATAAGTGAGGGTTTGGGAACCATCTCAGACGATACTAAAGTTATTGTTTCGCCTCCTTATATAAATATTCCGTATGTAGTTGATGCTCTAAATAGAGATACCAACATTGAAGTTGCCGCGCAAAATATGCATCAAGCAGAAAGTGGTGCTTATACAGGTGAAATTTCTGCAGCAATGCTAAAAAGCGCTGGTATAAACACGGTTATTTTAGGGCATTCAGAGCGTAGAGAATACTTTAAGGAAGATGCTCATCTATTGACTAAAAAAGTAGAGCAAGCCCTACAACATAAAATGGGAATAGTTTTTTGTTTTGGCGAAAAATTAGATGATAGAAAGTCAGAAAATCATTTCAATGTAGTAGAATATCAATTGAAAGATTCACTTTTTCATTTAGAAGAAAGTGATTGGCAGCATATTGTGTTGGCATATGAGCCTGTATGGGCAATTGGCACTGGTGAAACCGCCAGCCCTGAACAAGCGCAAGAAATGCATGCCTTTATAAGAAATTTAATTGCAGTGCAGTATAATGAAGAGTTGGCTGATGAAATTTCTATTTTATATGGAGGTAGTGTAAAACCGAACAATGCTCAAGAAATTTTTTCGAAACCAGATGTTGATGGAGGTCTTATAGGAGGTGCTTCGTTAAATGCTTCAGACTTTATTGCCATAATACATGCTATTTAATCGCTAGTAAAAGTGTTTAGATAAAAAATTGAAAGAATGTCAAATATATATATTGCCTATAATTTTACGGTAGCACCGTTACAACCCGCTGTTGAAATATTAATTGCTGAATTGGGTTATGCAGGCTTTGAAAGCTTTGTTGAAAACGAACAAGGTGTTACGGCCTATATCCAAAAAGAAGATGATGATGAACACATTCTTGATGCTATTTATGCATTAAAAAATGATGAATTCGAGATTTCATTTGTAAAAGAAGAAATTGCTCAAGTGAATTGGAACAGCGAATGGGAAAAGAATTTCAACCAGATTCAAGTAGATGATCTCGTTAGTATTCGAGCACCTTTCCACAACAATCCTAACTTAAAATATGACATTGTAATTGAGCCAAAAATGAGTTTTGGTACAGGGCATCACGAAACGACCCATATGATGATTCAGCATTTGCTAGACATCGATTTGACCAATAAAAAAGTGCTAGATATGGGCTGTGGAACAGGGATTTTAGCAATTTTTGCTGAAATGAAAGGGGCGCAACCTATTGATGCTATTGATATTGATGCGTGGTGTTTTGAAAATTCTGTTGAAAATTGCGAAAGAAATGGCTGTAAACATATCTCGGTTTATGAAGGAGATGTGGCTTTATTGACAGGTAAAAAATACGACGTAATTATTGCCAATATCAATCGCAATATTTTGTTGAATGATATGGAAGCTTATGCTCATTGTTTAAATGATAAAGGGGTTCTATTGTTAAGTGGGTTTTATAAAGAAGATATTTCTGTAATAAATGCTGAGGTAGAAAAATACAATTTACAATTAGATAGAACCATTGAGCGTCATAATTGGACTGCCTTGAAGTATTTAAAGTAATTGATTTATTTGGCTAAAGGTTGTGTGTTCTCAAATTCTTTTTTTAATTTTAGGGCTTCATTATGAGCACAAAAGAAAAGATTCAAGAAAAAGTTGATGTTTTAGAACAAGAACTCAATCAACATGAAATTATTTTATTCAATGATGATGTGAATACATTTGATCATGTAATAGCGTCGTTAATGAACGTGTGTCAGCACTCTCCTGAGCAAGCTGAGCAATGTGCGTACTTAGTACATTATAAAGGGAAATGTGGCGTGAAAACCGGTGAATATAAAGAATTAAAACCGCGTTGCACAAAATTATTGAACCTTGGGCTGTCTGCCGAAATCGTTTGAAATAGGTACATTAGGTAAAAATTGATTTCTAGTTTTGTAAAAATCAATCCTTTATAATGCGAATTGTTTATTGAAACTTCCTCTTTTTTACGCATTTTATATAAATTAAGTTGTTTAGCTATTTTATTTTAGGGATATTTAAAAAAGATTGCGAAATTAAGTATCTTTACGCACATTTTATTTAACCAATTAAATTAGAGTATGGCATTTGATATTGACATGATAAGAAACGTCTATAAAACAATGGGCGAGCACATTAATAAGGCAAGAGAGTTAACAGGTAAACCATTGACTCTTTCTGAAAAAATATTATATTCTCACTTGTCTGAAGGTATCCCAACTCAGATTTTCCAAAGAGGTAAATCGTATGTTGATTTTGCTCCAGATAGAATTGCTTTGCAAGATGCTACGGCACAAATGGCATTGTTGCAATTTATGCAGGCTGGGAAAAAGAAAGTAGCAGTACCAACAACTACGCATTGTGATCACTTAATTCAGGCGAAAGTTGGAGCTGAAGCTGATTTACAAAACGCATTGAATACAAGCAATGAAGTTTTTAACTTTTTAGAATCTGTTTCAAGTAAATACGGACTCGGTTTTTGGAAACCAGGCGCAGGAATTATACACCAAGTTGTGTTGGAAAATTATGCATTTCCTGGAGGAATGATGATTGGTACAGATTCGCACACCGTTAATGCTGGAGGCTTAGGTATGGTCGCTATTGGTGTTGGTGGTGCAGATGCTGTAGATGTAATGGCAGGTATGCCATGGGAATTGAAATTTCCAAAACTGATAGGTGTAAAATTAACTGGAAAATTAAACGGATGGACAGCATCTAAAGATGTTATTTTAAAAGTTGCAGGTATCTTAACTGTAAAAGGTGGAACCGGAGCAATTGTTGAATATTTTGGTGAAGGTGCTAAAAGTTTATCATGTACAGGTAAAGGAACCATCTGTAATATGGGGGCAGAAATTGGAGCAACAACTTCTACTTTTGGTTACGACGATGCTATGGAGCGTTTTTTACGTGCTACGGATAGAAATGAAATTGCTGATGAAGCGAATAAAATAAGAGAACATTTAACAGGTGATGCTGCGGTATATGCAGAGCCTGAAAAATATTTTGACCAAGTTATAGAAATTGACCTTTCTAACTTGCATCCGCACTTAAATGGACCTTTTACGCCAGATTTAGCTACGCCTGTTGGTGAGTTAGGTGAAAAAGCGAGAAAAAATGATTGGCCATTAAAAGTGGATTGGGGGTTGATAGGTTCATGTACGAATTCATCTTACGAAGATTTAACACGTGCGGCGTCTATTGCTCAACAAGCAATTGATAAAAAATTAAAGCCTAAAAGTGATTTCGGTATTAACCCGGGTTCTGAACAAATTAGATTTACAGCTGAACGTGATGGACTGTTAAATGTATTCGAAAAATTAGGCGCTACGGTATTTACAAATGCTTGTGGACCTTGCATAGGGCAATGGGATAGAAGTGACCGAAAAGGGGAAGAAAAAAATACCATTGTACATTCGTTTAATAGAAATTTCGCAAAACGTGCAGATGGAAACCCAAATACACATGCGTTTGTTGGTTCGCCAGAAATGGTCGCTGCAATTGCTATTTCAGGTAGATTGGATTTTGATCCAATGAATGATACTTTGCTAAATGAAGAAGGTCAAGAAGTTAAATTAGATGAGCCTCGTGGAATTGAATTACCACCAAAAGGATTTGATGTTGAAGATGCAGGATATGTAAAAGCTCCGGAAGATGGATCTAGTATAGGTGTTGTTGTGAATCCAGACTCTAAGAGACTACAATTATTAGAGCCTTTTAAGCCTTGGGACGGTAAAAATATTACTGGAGCTAAGTTGCTTATTAAAGCGAAAGGTAAATGTACTACAGATCATATTTCTATGGCAGGACCTTGGTTGCGCTTTAGAGGACATTTAGATAATATTTCTAATAACACATTAACAGGAGCGTTAAATGCATTTAATGAAAAGACAGATACTGTTAAAAACCAATTAACTGGTGACTACGGGTCTGTTCCAGATGTGCAAAGAGCCTATAAAGCTGCGGGAGTTCCTACAATTGTTGTAGGAGATCATAATTATGGGGAAGGTTCATCGCGTGAACATGCAGCGATGCAACCACGTCATTTAGGAGTTATTGCCGTATTGGTAAAATCGTTTGCTAGAATTCATGAAACCAATTTGAAAAAACAGGGTATGTTAGGGTTAACATTTGTGAATGAAGCTGATTATGATAAAATACAAGAAGCTGATACTTTTGATTTTGTAGACTTAACAGCATTCGCTCCGGGTAAACCGTTGACAATTAGTATTAAGCATGCTGATGGTAGTGAAGAATCTATTTTAGTCAACCATACATACAATGAGAGTCAAATAGAATGGTTTAAACACGGGTCGGCATTAAACTTAATTAAGAAGGAGAATGCTGCTTAGTTATAGTTTATGAAAGGTATAAAAACAAAAAAGGTTCCTAGATAGGAACCTTTTTTGTTTTTATATTTAAAACGAATTAAACTAGTTTCGTCTCGTTTTTAGAGATTATTTTTCCATCAATAATACGCAGTGATTTCCCTGCAGGAAGTTTTACAGTTTTTCCTTTATAATCAAAGCTTACCATACCTTCAAAACATTCAATTTCAAAAAAGTTTGCACGTTGAACTACTTTAAAGTCAGTACCTAAAACAGTTACTTTTCCAACCCATGTTTCAACATCAAACGCAGATCCTTTGGCAACTTTAAAACGCGCCTCACCAACTAAATTTACTTTTCTATCTTCACTCCAATTTCGTTTTTGAAAACGTAACGAAGAAGAGTTTTTTAAAGAAACCGTTGACTCATCTGGTAATTTTATGGTAGTTTGCTGATCTGCTAAGGTTTTAATCGTAGCGAAATTATCATAGATAGGTAGGTAATAAACACCTATACCTATTACAAATATGGCAGCAATACGTAAAAATGGCTTTAGCATATTTTTAGTAGTATTCTTGTTTGCTTGAATTGTGTCATTCTTTTTCAATTTAGAATTGAGCTTTTCAAATTCTAAATCGATATCATAAGAAGTATCTTTAAATAATTTAGCCTTGTCACTTATCTTTATATACGACTCATATTCGGGGAGATTTTTAAATTCCTCGAGCTGGGTCTCATCTAGCTCTGAGTCTAGCCACTTATTTATTAATGTTTCTTTTTTCATAATTTGCGATTTGTAAATATAACAACTAAAAAGTAGTTTTTCCTACCCTCCTATGTAATATTCTTTAATTAGCAAAGTATATTTTTGCTTGTCGGTATAGCTAATACTTATATTCCGTCAATATCTTTTCTTAATTTTTCAAGTGCCCCATAAATTCTTTTTTCTACCGCTTTTCTAGAAATACCTAATATTTCAGCAATTTCTTTATGCCTTTTCCCTTCGGCTCTATTTAGTAAAAATGCAACACGTTGTGCCTCTGTTAGTTTTGCTAGAGCCTTTTCGTATTTCTGCATAAATTCAGATTCCTCCATAATAAACTCTGGAGTTTCATTTGTATAATCTTTGGGTTTTATCTTTTGATGCTTTAAAACAACTTTTTGGTGCTTTATTTCATTGAGCATTAAATTGTTTGCTGTAGTAAATAAAAAAGACTTTGCTTTTTCTGGTGGAACTTTCTTGCAATTGTTCCATAATGTAACAAAGGCTTCTTGAACTTTATCTCTAGGACTTAATCCTTCCCCATACTTATATCGTAAAAAATTAAACAAATCATTAGAGTTGCTCTTAAAGATTTTTGAGAAAAGATTTTCTTCGCATACATGACTATTAAGACTAGTTACCATTTTTTTTGGTTAAGGTGGGAATTTTTTGGTTTATGTTGTTTAATAGTTAGAAAACACAAAAGAGTGCAATTTATTGTTTAATAATAATTAAATAATTGCAAACAAAGGTAGTAATTTTTGAGCTATTGATGTTTTTAAATAAGTTAGAAATTCAATTATTCATAAATTGAAATAATATATAGATATAAAAATAGTTTCGGTTAGTTTCATTTTGATATTGGGAAAATTGCTATGTTTTTTCAATGTAAAGTTACCTTGCTTTTGCAGGGTAACTTTTTTTTTAACTAGTTATTTTTTGTAATCCAATGATTTTCAGCACATGATTAGAGTTTAGATACCTTATGACGGATATAAAGTTTTTCATAAAAAGTGACCTATTTAAAAATTAGGTGTCATAAGTGTAATTGAAAGAGTTAAAGTAAAGAGTAAGTGCTAAACTCTCGAGTTTAGTTAGTGTTAGTTAGGGATAAAATCCAATGATTAAAATTGTTGGTAGAAACTGTCTTAAATTTTAAGACAGTTTTTTTGTTTAGAACTTAAAATTAATACTGTCTGAAAAAAAACCAACTAGTTATAAGGATTTTTTAAAAGGAAGTTGTTGTATAGATAGTAAGTATAGAATTAGTTAGGAAACATTTACTATAAGCAAAAATTAACAATACCCAACTGTCTTAATCTTTAGGCGGATTAAGACAGTTTTAAAACGAAGAAACTATTTAAATATATTTAGGAGCGCTAAACTCGAAAAATTCATATAGTAATTAGGGATTAAAATTATGTGAATTAATAAAAACCGTCTTGATAAGGCGGTTTTGTTATTTAAGCTCTTTTTGTTGTTAAATAATAGAATTAAAAAAAAGACAGTATTGATAAGGATTTTACCTCTCCTTAGTTGTTTTTAGTATAAGGTGTACGCAATGTGTAAAATGCAATTGTAAACCTTAGGGAGAGCTGCTATGTTTTTCTATGTAGAAAGTTACTCAGTTTATTTGGGTAACTTTTTACTTTTTTGAACGTAATAACTCATGTTATTGGAGACTGAATTAACAATTAGGATTGGTATGGTTGTTGTATTATTAACTAATAATGGTAAAATAATTAAATTTTAGTTTAATTTAAACTACTAAAAATCAGATATATATAAAAAAAATATGAAAAAAGGTAGGAATTTTTAGTCCACCGTTGTTTAATTAGTGAAAGCTGTTAAAAATGAAAATTCAACAACAGTTTTGAAAAAGAAAATTAAACAAGTTAAAGTAAAGATTATAAGTTGTAAATGAAACATAAAGTAAACTTCTAGGAAGTCACTAAAAAGAAACATTTATAAATAACATTTAATCACTACAGACTTAAATTTTAAAAATTCAATTATAAATTCAAATTGAGTTTTTAATTAGAGGTGGGAAAATTGCTATGAGTTAGATTACATACTGTCTTTTATGACAAATAATAGACAGTATGTTAAAGCCGAAAATTCTATCCTTTCTCCCCTGAAATGAAGAACACATATAATTATATATATAGAAGATGCTCACCAATGGTGGGCATTTTTGTTTTATAAATAGTGGTGTAGATTGATATATTTTAAAAATGTATGGTCTGGTCGTGAACTTTTTATTATTAAATGACCTGGTATGAATATTTTGCTGTACTCGTGATCCATAGCGCTCTGTAGTCTAAATGAAAAGCAGCAAATCAACGGTTTGTAAGTATCAAGTTTTAATGGATTACTTGCTACACTCGTGATCCATACCGCTCCTCGCTGAAAATAAAAACCTCGCAAAAAAACAAAAGCAAGCTATGTTCTTTAGCTTCTTATTTTCACTTCAATTCTTGAGCAAGCTCAAATTTCGCTCAAATAAAAAAGCCCACCTTGCAGTGCGCTTTTCATTCTTAAGTGACCTCGACTGGATTCAAACCAGTAACCTCTTGAGCCGTAATCAAGTGCGCTATTCAGTTGCGCCACGAGGCCAATTTTGGGATGCAAATATATTTCTTTTCTGTAGAATACAAAAATGAAATCGAACTAATTTTCAATACTTAGTCAATCGCATTTTTTGTAACAAAATAACGCCAAGCAATAATGACCAATTGCAGCTTAGAGGCTTTGGTCATATCTAATTGTTTTTTAGCGTAACTGGGTAGCAATAGTTTGTTGATAGTAGCCAAAAATTTAAAGAGTGATTTTTTCATCCTGTAAAATTACCAAATAAAAGTATGTATCACCACATTAAGCATTGCGCTTATTTTTTTGGTGTGGACTTGTTAGATAAATATCACTTGAATTACGGTAATAAGAAATTGGGTTAATTTAATGAGTAAGAGGATCATGTTTGTTAGGGTTTTTAGGTTACTAAATCGTTTTTTGAATGAATTCTTATTCAGTATATGTCCTTTTTACTAAATAGGATAGTAAAAATTAAAAAATGAATGAAATAGCCTATTAAATTGTAATAATTTTTACGGAATATATTTTGGAGTGTAAGACATTTTGCTTAAAACAAGTTATAAATATTAATTAAAAATAGTATTTTAATTTAAATATGTAATAAATGAAGATGGTTTTTAAGGAGTTTTACCAATTTCTAGCCGATTTTCATCTTTTTGGTAGTGCTATTTGGGCATTCTATCTTTTTATAAAAGCAAACGACCCAATTTCCGAGTTTATTGAAAAGGGTCGTTTAGCTTTTTGTTTAAGGCTTATTTTTTCTTTTTGGTAGTAATTATTACCACACCATTTTCTGCTTTTTTTCCATGTTTTTCGATGGCTTTATCACCTTTTAATACCTCAATCTTTTCAATAGTGTCTGAATCTATTTTGTCCATTTCTTCTTGTGTGATTTCTTTGCCATCCACTAAATAAAGGGGTTGTCCACCATCGCTACTTGAAATGAAAATCATTTTTTCTTCGCCTTTTCCCTTTTTCTTTCTAATTTTTATGACTTCTTTTTTTACTTTCTTACCGTCATTATCTTCATCAATAATAATTTCGTGAACATCCTCATCTGAATGATTGTCGGTGTCAATTTCAATAATCACTTTCTTATTTCCCTTTTTAGTAATCCAAACGTTTTCGTCATCGTCATCATCGGTTAAGAATACAAATTTGTTGCTTCTTTTTCCTTCTCCCTTTATATGCATTTCTTTATTCTTTTTATCCGTATGAAATGAATAAGCATGTTGCCCATTTTTTGAGGATCCGATACTTAAGTTGTTGTTGTCATTATCAAAGGAAATTTGAATTGGATTGATTCCTTCTTCCACATCAGCCGCATAAGAAGCCGCTGCTTTACCATTTTTAGATTTTGCATCAATTTTGATGGCAATAATTTCATTGGCATTATTTCTTTTAATGCCTTTAAATGCGAGATCTAAACCTTTCTTCTTAAAAGATGCGGTCATGTTGTCAAGCTCCTCTTTAGTTGCAGTTTTAGTAAAGCCCATTGCATAAACTTCAATAGTTTCTGTAACTATTTTTTTAGTCTCCTGTTTTTGTTGTGCAATGGTTTCTGTGTTGAAGGTAAAAATAAAGGCAATAAGAAGTGGTGCTATAAAAGCCATTTTCCATTGCGTAGTGCTGTTTGATCTTTGTTTGTGTAACATAATTATTCGTTTTTTTAATAGTGAATTGTAAAAATTGTTGGCTAAGGCCATTTGATAATTCGGAATGGTGGTTTTAAGTAAAAGCTGTTGGTATAATCTGTTTGATTTTGAAACCTTTTGTGTGTATTCATCAGCTATAAATTCTAGATTTTGTTCAATATCCCTTTTATACATCCAGGCAATTGGGTTAAACCACTGGATGATAGCTAATACATTGGCTAATAGGGTGTCAATAGAGTGTTTTTGAATGGCATGCACTTTTTCATGCGTTAAAATATGGGTAAATTCGTGCTTATTGAATTGACTAGGGTTGTAAACGATATAGTTAAAAAATGAAAATGGTGATGTTTCCATGCTTGTCTTTACTAAGAAATAACCCTCTTTTTTTACGGTTTCACTCTTGCGAATAAGTTGCACTATAGACGTTAACTGTATGATAAACCGAAGTAATAATGCCGATGTAACTATAAAATACACAAGCTTAATGGCGAACGGCCAAGTAAGCAGCGCTGTTTGTGATGTAAAAGTATTGTCACCGATGGTGCTGAAGTTAAATTGTTGCGAAGCAATATTAGTAACATCAACATAGACAGGTATGATAATAAAGGGTATAATGACAGCACTGATGATGCCTATTAGTAAAAAGTAGCGTATTGAATTAAAATAGGTTTCTTTTTGTAAGAACAATCGGTAAAAACTATAAAAAAGTATTGTTATACTAGCCGATTTACATAAAATAGTGAATAGTGTCTCCATAACCTTATTGCTTCTTTTGTTCAATAATTTTGATAATTTCCTTTAATTCTTCAATGCTTATTTTTTCTTCTTTAGCAAAGAATGAAACCGCATTTTTATACGAATTTTCAAAATAGTTGGTAATTGTTTTACTCATATAATTTTTACGATAGGTCTCTTTGGTGATAACAGGGTAGTATTGATGTGTTTTTCCAAACGCAGTGTGATTTATATATCCTTTCTCCTCCATGTTTCTAATGATGGTTGAAATGGTGTTGTAATGTGGTTTTGGATTGGGCATCAAGGCAACAATCTCTTTAACGAATGCTTTTTTTAATTCCCATAAAATATGGAGTATTTCTTCTTCTTTATTTGTTAGTTTAGTCATTGTATTTAAATTGTGATTACAAACATAACTATTTTTATAGTTATACAACTAAAAAGATAGTTAATTTAACTAAAGATTAAGATTTGGCCGAAAATACTTGAGTCACAGTTTTTAAAAATTATATTTGCAAAAAAAATAAAATATGAGTATCTTTTTTTTGATAGCAGGTTTTCTATTGCTTGTTTTAGGAGGAGAATTTTTGGTTAGATCTTCGGTTGGTTTGTCGTTTAAATTAAACTTATCAAAGCTAGTGATTGGAATGACCGTTGTTTCGTTTGCAACATCCGCTCCAGAATTAATTGTAAGTTTAAAAGCAGCGCTCGATGGTCATCCAGACTTAGCTTTGAGTAATGTTGTAGGATCTAATATTGCAAACATTGCCTTAGTTTTGGGTATCACTGCCATTATTTTCCCTTTATCTGTAGATAAGGATTTTTATAAAATGAATTGGCCGGTAATGATACTGCTATCCCTAGCTCTTTATTTCTTTTTGATGAACGATTATGTGTTAAGTAGCACAGAAGGACTGCTGCTATTTATTTCACTTTTTGTATTTGTGTTTTTCATGATCAGAAAATCTAGAAGATTAGGAAAAGAGCAGGTTGACGAGGTAGGTGAGGTAGATGAAGCACTACGTGAAACTTCGAATGTAAAAATAGCAATTTGGTTAGTGATTGGAGGTCTTGCCTTGTGGGGAGGATCTGAATTATTGGTAAAAGGAGCCGTTGATATTGCTGAAAAATTAGGAATTAGTGAACGTATTATAGGTGTGAGTATGGTTGCTTTAGGAACAAGTGTTCCAGAACTCGCAGCGTCAGTTATTGCGGCCTTGCGACAAGAGAAAGCAATTTCTTTAGGGAATTTAATAGGATCAAATATATTTAATATTGCCTCAGTTTTAGGGCTGACAGCAATGATACAACCTATAAAAATTGTAGATAAAGGACTGCTAAGTAATGATATTGTTTGGATGATAGCCATCGCTGTTTTATTACTTCCATTGGTTTTTCTTCCAAAAAAATTAGAAATATCACGCTTTAAAGGATTGATACTCTTTGCGGCATATATTGCTTTTATATACCTTTCTTTTAAAAGTACTGGGGTCTAGCTGTACTAAACTCGGTTTATATTTAATCTGAATAACTTTTTAAAGCTCTAGTAAATTGACAAAACGCCAATTTACTAGAGCTTTATTTTTTTTCAAGCACAATCAGATTCTTAAAATTATGCGCAAAAATAATTTATAATATAAAATTAGAGGTTAAAACGTCACATTTACATAAATTTACGATTCATACCCTAAAAAAAATAGGGGTGCTTTCTAAAAAATTAAATATTTTGATTATTTTTGCAGCATTAAAACTTAATTTTAAAAAAAATGGCTACAATAAGATTCAATGCTTTAAAGGAAGCTTTAAACAGAAAACCTATTAAGGTTGATGAGTATGATAGACGCTCGAATTTGTTTGGGCGAAATGTATTTAACGGAAATACAATGCGTCAATACTTAACCAAAGAGGCTTATCAGGGTGTGATGAACGCAATAGAACATGGCACTAAGATTGACCGAAAAATTGCAGGTCAAGTTGCGGCCTCAATGAAAGATTGGGCATTGTCTAAAGATGTAACACATTATACGCATTGGTTTCAGCCGCTAACGGGAGCTACTGCCGAAAAACACGACGCCTTTTTTGAGACTATTGGTAACGGTATGGCTATTGAAAAGTTTGGGGGTACTGAACTTGTACAGCAAGAGCCAGACGCTTCAAGTTTTCCAAATGGAGGTATCAGAAATACTTTTGAAGCAAGAGGATATACAGCTTGGGATCCCACGTCTCCAGCTTTTATTTATGGAACGACCTTGTGTATTCCAACCATATTTGTTGCGTATACAGGAGAGGCCTTAGATAATAAAACACCTTTATTACGTGCATTGACAGCTATTGATAAATCTGCTACTGCCGTTTGTAAATATTTTGATAAAAATGTAAAGAAAGTTACTTCTTCTTTAGGATGGGAGCAAGAATACTTTTTAATTGATAAGGCACTGGCAAATTCAAGGCCGGATATTACCTTAACTGGTCGTACTTTGTTAGGACATTCTCCTGCTAAAGGGCAGCAATTAGACGATCATTATTTTGGCTCCATCCCTAGTAGGGCATTGAATTTTATGCGTGATTTAGAGATCGAATGTATGTTGTTGGGGATTCCTGTAAAAACACGTCATAACGAAGTAGCTCCGAATCAGTTTGAATTGGCTCCTATTTATGAAGAAGCTAATTTAGCAGTTGACCATAATTCATTACTAATGGATGTAATGGGCAGAGTAGCTTCACGTCATCACTTTAAAGTGCTATTTCACGAAAAACCTTTTGCAGGTGTTAATGGTTCTGGAAAACACAATAACTGGTCACTCTCAACAGATACTGGAATTAATTTATTGGGACCTGGAAAAACACCGATGAGTAACCTACAATTTCTAACGTTTTTCATCAATACTATAAAAGCAGTTTATGATAACGAAGAACTGTTAAGGGCAGCTATTGCTTCTGCAAGTAATGATCATCGCTTGGGGGCAAATGAAGCGCCACCAGCCATTATTTCTGTATTTATTGGCGAGCAGTTAACAAAAGTATTACAAGAGCTAGAGAGTGTTACCAACGGAAAACTTTCTCCGCAAGAAAAAACCGATCTTAAATTAAATGTCGTAGGCAAAATTCCTGATGTTTTATTAGACAATACGGATAGAAATAGAACCTCTCCTTTTGCTTTTACAGGAAATAAATTTGAGTTCAGAGCAGTAGGATCTACAGCTAATTGTGCGGTACCCATGACCGTTTTAAATACCATTGTAGCGAAACAATTAAAAGATTTTAAGATTGAAGTGGATGCTTTAATTAAAAAGAAAGATTTAAAGAAAGATGAAGCCATATTTAATGTGTTAAGAGAATATATTAAAGCCTCTAAACCAATATTATTTGAAGGGAATGGTTATGGTGATGAGTGGGCAAAAGAAGCTAAAAAAAGAGGATTAAGCAATAACAAAACAACACCCGAAGCTTTAAAGGCTCAAATTTCCGATAAGACAATTAGTCTTTACAAAGAAATGGATGTGATGACCAAAATCGAGCTTGAAGCTAGACACGAAATTGAATTGGAAGAATATACCAAACGTATCCAAATTGAGAGTAGAGTGCTGGCCGATATTGCAAGAAATCATGTAATACCAACTGCTGTAAGATATCAGAATACCTTGATAGAAAACGTTAAAGGACTGAAAGAAATATTTGAACAAGACTATAAAAAGGTTGCTGGAGAGCAAATTGAATTGGTTAAAGAAATCTCAGAACATATTGCCGAAATAAATTCAAAAATTAACGCAATGACTGAGGAACGTAAAAAAGCGAATCAATTAGAGGGGCAAAAAGCTGCTGAGGCCTATTGTAATAGGGTAAAACCTTGTTTTGATGATATTAGATATCATTGTGATAAGTTAGAAATGATGATTGATGATGAGCTTTGGACCTTGACCAAATACAGAGAGTTGTTGTTTACTAGATAATCTAATTATAATAAAATCAGCATATTATGTGTTTTAAAAAAGGGGAAAATTCCCCTTTTTTCATGCTGTATCATGGTTGTTTTTATAAAAGGATGTATATTTGATGCATCAACCAAGAATATTTTTATTGCTATGAAAAAGAAAAAAATCCCACGATCGTGGGATTTTTTTTATCTTTAATGAAAATAAACCCACCATGAAATCTATTTCCTTACTCTTTTTAGTGCTGATATCTTTAACAAGTTACGGGCAAACAAAACAACTCGATAAATTAATTGATGATATAGAGCCAAAAGTAATAGAATGGCGGAGGGACTTTCATGAGCACCCTGAATTGTCAAATAGAGAATTTAAGACATCAGAAAAGATAGCCAAACACCTAAAAGATTTAGGTTTGGAAGTGCAAACGGGTATTGCTCATACTGGTGTTATAGGTATTTTAAAAGGGGGCAAGCCAGGTCCAGTGATCGCCATAAGAGCCGATATCGATGGCCTACCTGTTACAGAAAGAGCGCCGATACCTTTTGCGTCAAAAGTAAAAAGTACTTATAACGGTATTGAAACAGGTGTTATGCATGCCTGTGGTCATGATACACATATTGCCATTTTAATGGGAACTGCTGAAGTGCTATCAAAAATTAAAAAAGATATTAAAGGAACTGTAAAATTTATATTTCAACCAGCCGAAGAGGGTGTGCCTCCGGGAGAAGATGGTGGTGCCGAAATGATGGTGAAAGAAGGGGTTCTAAAAAATCCAGATGTTGAAGCTATCTTTGGTTTGCACATTGCTGCTGGGACTCCAGTAGGTCATATAGGTTACAAACCGGGAGGGATAATGGCTGCAGCACAGCGTTATGTAATTAATGTAAAAGGAAAACAAACACATGGCTCGCGCCCGTGGGGAGGTCATGACCCTATTTTAGCCGCAGCAAAAATAATTGATGGTTTGCAGACGATTGTGAGTAGAGATACCGAACTGACCAAAGAGGCAGCCGTAATTTCGGTAGGTTTGATACGAGGTGGTGTTCGAAATAATATTATTCCTGAAGATGTAGAGTTAATAGGTACAATTAGAACTTTAGATTATGATATGCAGAAAAAGTTAAACGATGAAATGAAAAGACGTGTGCCTTTAATTGCAGAAGCTTACGGTACGAAAGCTACAATAGTTATAGAAGATGGATTGCCAATTACTTATAATGACGTTAATTTAACGGCTAAAGTATTACCGTCATTACAAAAAGCGGCGGGTAGCGAAAATGTGCATTTAATTGATGCTATTACTGGAGCTGAAGATTTTTCTTTCTTTCAAAAAGAAGTGCCTGGCTTTTATTTTTTCTTAGGAGGTAGGCCTTTAGATGTAAAACCTGAAGATGCTGCTTCACACCACACGCCTGATTTTTTCATAGACGAAAGCGGCTTGAAATTAGGCGTACAAACTTTTGTGAATTTAACATTAGACTACTTAAATTCTAAGTAATTAATTATCTTTGTGAGATAAAATTTAGAATATAATTATGGGATTTTTTAGTAAACCAGCGTTTGGAGATGTAGAAGCTTATTTGAAAAAAGGAGCAATCGTGTTAGATGTACGAACTGTTGCTGAATATGAAGAAGGACATGTTGAAGGGTCTAAACATATTGTTTTAGATGTTTTACCTGATCATGTTGAAGAATTAAAAGCTTTGGATAAACCAATTATTACCTGTTGCAGAAGTGGCGCTAGAAGCGGGAGAGCAGAGGAGTTCTTGGCAAGTCAAGGTGTTGATGTTATCAACGGTGGCCCTTGGGAAAACGTTGACCAGTATATTTAGTCAAATTTTATTTGAGGATATCTGGATAAAAGGATCTTTATTTTTTCTTCTAAATTCTTTAAAAATTGCTGATGCTCTGTTGCGTGCACATCAAAAGGACGGTGCAATAGCCCTTTTTGAATGGTGTCAACTTCTTTCATGGTAGCATGCGATGGTGTTGAAATCCAACTACCAGCAAACTGTTCCCAAATATAATCGATGGCAGTTTGATTAGGATGTATCATATCCTCAGCATAAAAACGATAATCTCTTAATTCATCCATCACTATTTCATAAGACGGAAAATAATGAATCCCGTTTCTAGGTTCTGTAACTTGGTGTACGGCCGCAATCAAATGCGCTTTGCTTTGTTGATTTTCAATAACTCCATCTTTTAAATGACGTACCGGACTCACTGTAAAAAGAATGGATGCGTTTTTGTTGACATTGCGGATTAATGCAACAATTGACAATAAGCTTTCAGTGAGTTCATCAACTGATAAAAGTTCTTTTAAGAATTTTTTTTGCGGAATCTTATGACAGTTGGCTACGATGCTATCTGTTTCAACAAAACGATACATCCAAGCCGTACCCAACGTAATCACAATATGAGTAGCTGTACTTAGTTGCTTATTTGTAGTTTCTATAGCTATATTTAGGTTGCTAATTAATTCATCCTTGTTGGTGGTACTTAAGGAAGAATGTGCCTCAAAACAATGCCATCTTTCGTTGTGGAAAAAGAGATCATTTTCAGTATAAACTTTCCGGTTTATCGCACTTAAAATTAAATTTTCAATGGCTTTAGGATGAAAATAAATTCCGAAAGGGTTGCTGAATTTTTGAAATTTATAATAAGCAAATTTGGCACCAATAGTTTCCGTAAAGCACGAGCCAAAGAGTACAATTTTAGAATTATAATCTATTTGATTGTGTTCTTGCCGTTTTAACGGGAATTGGGTTCTAAATTGCATCATGTAGCTATTAACTCAAAAGTTAATGAATATACTCCTTTGCTTTTTTCAAGGCCTCTTTAATACCATTGGGTTTTTTTCCTCCGGCGGTTGCATAAAATGCTTGTCCGCCACCACCGCCGTTGATTAATTTACCCAATTCTCTAACAATTTTCCCTGCGTTTAATTGATCATTGGTTATTTCTTTTGAAATATAGACCGTCAACATGGCTTTGTCTTCATCTGCGGTACCTGCAATAAAGTATAAATTATCTATTTCGTTACCTAGTTGAAAAGCTAAATCTTTAATAGTAACTTGATCTAAATTAATTTCAGCAGCTAAAAAATGAATCCCATTTATGGTTTCTACGCGCTCCTTTAATTCATTTTTTAAATGGGCAGCTTTGTCTTTAAATAAAGATTCAATTTGTTTTTTTAATTTTAAATTTTCTTCTTGTATACTTTCAATGGCTTTTACAGGCTCTTTCGGATTTTTTAATAGTTGTTTTATCGCATCATAATTTTTGTCGATATCAACAAAATAAGCTCCTACTGCAGCATTGGTAATGGCCTCAATTCGTCTAATTCCTGAAGCAATAGCACTCTCCGATTTTATTTTAAAATACCAGATATCACCTGTGTTTTGTACGTGAGTCCCACCGCATAGTTCAATAGATTTGCCAAAGCGAATAGCTCTCACGCTATCGCCATATTTTTCACCAAACAAAGCCATTGCACCTTCATCTAAAGCTTCTTGCATCGGAATGTTGCGCTTTTCTTCTAATGGTAAATTTTCGCGAATTCGCGCATTGACGAAATCTTCTATTTCTTGTAATTGATCAGGTTCAACTTTCGAAAAATGAGCGAAGTCGAAACGAAGTGATTTGGGTTTTACCAAAGAGCCTTTTTGCTCAACATGATTTCCTAACACTTTGCGCAATGCTTGGTGTAATAAATGAGTGGCGGTATGGTTGCTAGCCGATAATTTCCGATGCTCTTGATTTACTACAGCTTTCAATAGCTCTGTAGGATTTTTTGGCAAGTTTTTGGCATAGTGAACAATCAGGTTATTTTCTTTTTTAGTGTCTAAAATATAAACAAGATCGCCATTGCTCATTTCAAGATGCCCTTTATCTCCAATTTGACCACCGCCTTCAGGATAAAACGGAGTCATATTAAATACAAGCTGATACAGATCGCCATCTTTTTTTGTGGTTACTTTACGGTATCTCGCCAGTTTTATGGCAGCACTTAACGTATCATAACCAATAAATTCCTCTTCATCATCTTCAATTAAAATAGTCCAATCAGAGGTTTCAACAGCAGAAGCTGCTTTAGATCGATCTTTTTGCTTTTTCATCTCCGTGTTAAAGCCATCCTCATCAATTGAGTAGCCTTTTTCTTTTGCAATTAGCTGAGTTAAGTCGAACGGAAAACCATACGTATCGTACAATTCAAAAGCTTTAGCTCCAGAAATGTTTTTATGCGTTGCATTTTCAATAATTCCATCTAACAACAATAGGCCTTGATCTAATGTTCTTAAAAAAGAATTTTCTTCTTCTTTTATGACATTGTGAATTAAGAGTTCTTGATTTTTTAATTCTGGAAAAACAGAACCCATTTGGTTGGCCAATGTTTTTGTTAGTTTGTAAATAAAGGCTTCTTTTTGATCGAGAAAAGTAAACCCATATCTAATGGCTCTACGTAAAATCCGTCTAATTACATAACCCGCACCTGTATTGCTAGGTAACTGTCCGTCTGCAATTGAAAAGGCAACTGCACGCACATGATCAACAATAACTCTGATGGCAATATCAGTTTCATTATTTTTACCATAATTGTGGTTTGTTATGGTTTCTACTTCTCTAATAAGTGGCGTAAACACATCGGTATCATAGTTAGAAGTTACGCCTTGTAATGCCATACAGAGACGTTCAAAACCCATTCCGGTATCGATGTGCTTGGCAGATAAATCTTCTAATGAACCATCTGCTTTTCTATTGTATTGCATAAAAACCAAGTTCCATATTTCAACAACTTGAGGATGGTCTTTGTTTACCAATTCTTTCCCTGGAATTTTTGCCTTTTCTTCTTCAGACCTTAAGTCAACGTGAATTTCTGAGCACGGACCGCAAGGACCTTGGGCGCCCATTTCCCAAAAGTTATCTTTTTTATCTCCATTAATTATTCGGTCTTCACTAATGTGTTTTTTCCAAAAATCATAAGCCTCTTGGTCAAAGTCCAAACCATCTTCTTTATCACCTTCAAAAACAGTGATATAGAGTTTGTTTTTGTCGATTTTATAGATATCGGTCAGCAATTCCCACGCCCACGCAATCGCTTCTTTCTTAAAATAATCGCCAAAGCTCCAATTGCCCAACATTTCGAATAGCGTATGGTGGTAGGTATCAATACCAACTTCTTCTAAATCGTTGTGTTTGCCTGAAACGCGTAAACATTTTTGTGTGTCAGCTATACGTTTATCTTTTATGTTTTTTTGTCCTAAAAAATATTCTTTAAACGGAACCATACCCGCATTATTGAACATTAACGTAGGGTCGTTTTTTAAAACTAATGGGGCAGACGGCACAATTTTATGTTGTTTACTATTAAAAAAGTCTAAAAATTGTTGTCGTATTTCTTGTGATGTCATAAAATGTTAATTAAAAGCTAAATGAAAACCTTTCTTTTATAGTTGAGAAACATTTTGTAAATTTGTTCGTTATGCAAAAAAAATAGGCTTTGTAATTACTTTGCTTAAATAGCAAAAATAATACAATTTAACATTATGGCGAAGGTAAAATATTATTACGATTCTGATACCCTTTCGTATCGAAAAATACAGCTTCGAAAGCGAGATAAATTGAAGAAAACTTTAATTTTTATTGCAAGTACTGCGCTATTCGCTTTATTGATTGTGGTTATTTCATTTCAATTTATTGATTCCCCTAATGAGAAGGCTCAGAAGAGAGAGTTAGACAACATGAAATTACGCTATGATTTGTTGACAAAAAAAATGAATCAAGCACAGGAGGTATTGAGCGGTATTCAGCAAAGAGATAATGACATTTATCGTTTGTACTTTGAAGCGAATCCCATTCCAGACGAACAGCGAAAAGCTGGTTTCGGTGGAGTTAATAGATATAAGTCGTTAGAAGGATTTGAAAATTCTGAAATGATTGTTGACGTTACTAAAAACATGGATATTTTATCCAAACAATTATATGTCCAATCAAAATCTTTAGATGAAATCATTAGTATGGCTGAAGATAAAGAGAAATTATTAGCGGCTATTCCTGCAATTCAACCGATACGAAAAGAAGACCTTACACGTATGGCTTCGGGTTATGGTTGGCGCTCTGATCCGTTTACCAAGGCACGAAAAATGCACAAGGGGATGGATTTTACAGCAGCGAAGGGTATTGCAATTTATGCCACTGGAAATGGCGTTGTGAAGCGAGCGGATAATGGAGCGTCTGGTTTTGGTAATCACATAGAAATAGACCATGGATACGGGTATACAACTATTTATGCGCACTTGAGTAAATACAATGTCAAAAGAGGTGAGAAAGTGAAGCGTGGTGATTTGATAGGTTTTGTTGGAAATACAGGCCGTTCTTCAGGAGCACATTTACATTATGAAGTGCATAAAAACGGACATGCAATCAACCCAATTAATTTCTATTATGGAAACCTAACCCCTGAAGAGTTTAAAGAAATGCTTAAAGCGGCTTCTCAAGAAGGACAATCTTACGATTAATGCATATTAACCTACCAGACAAAAGATATTTCAAAATTGGAGAAGTAGCAAAAGCATTTAATGTGAATGCTTCATTGATTCGTTTTTGGGATAAAGAATTTGATGTTATCAATCCGAAAAAGAACAATAAGGGAAATCGATTGTTTACGCAAGATGATATTAAAAATTTACAACTTATTTATCATTTAGTTAAAGAAAAGGGATTTACCTTAGACGGAGCAAAGAATAAACTGAAAGAAAATCCTGAAAAAGTGCAAGATAATCATTCAATTATTGCACGTTTACAAACCATAAAAGAGGAATTAACTCAAATAAAAAATCAATTATAATCAACTAAAATTACGATCATGAAAAAATGGCTTATCCCTTTAATAATTATTGTTGTTCTAGGTTACGGAATTTACAGTTGGGCAGTTGGGTTTAACAATACAGCGGTAGAGTATGAGGCAACAGCCAAAACCGCATGGTCTAATGTTGAAAGTGCGTATCAACGTAGAAATGATTTGATAGGTAACTTAGTTAAAACGGTGCAAGGAGCTGCTGATTTTGAAAAGGAAACCTTAGAAGGAGTGATCAATGCTCGCGCAAAAGCCACAAGTACAACGATAGACCCTTCAAATATTACGCCGGAAAACATGGCCGCTTTCCAACAAGCTCAGAGTGGTTTAACAGGTGCGTTGAGTAAGTTAATGGTGGTGGTTGAAAGATATCCTGAATTGAAGGCCAATCAGAACTTTTTAGAATTACAAGCGCAATTAGAAGGTACCGAAAACAGAATAAATGTTGAGCGAAATAGATACAATGAAGCTGTTAATGTTTATGATATACATACTACTAAATTCCCTGGGAAACTATTAGCTGGGTTATTTGGATTTGAAGAAATGGCACGTTATAAAGCAGATGCTGGTTCAGAAAATGCACCAGATGTTGATTTTGATTTCGGAAAGGATAAAGAGTAAATGTCTAAAGTAGAAAATTTTCTAACGCAAACAGAAGAACAAGAGATTATTGAAGCTATTAAAATAGCTGAGAAAAACACGTCTGGTGAAATACGCGTGCACTTAGAAAGGAATACTGATAAAGACGTATTAGAAAGGGCAAAAGAAGTGTTCTTCTTTTTAAGAATGGATGCTACGAAAAACCAAAATGGAGTGCTGTTCTATGTTGCTGTTGATGATCGAAAATTTTCTATTTTGGGTGATAAAGGAATCGACAAGGTGGTTCCTGAAGATTTTTGGAATAGTGTTAAAAATAGTGTGATTGACCAGTTTTCAAAGGGGAATTATTCACAAGGTCTCTTGAATGGAATTCTTGAAACAGGGAAAAAATTAAAGGAGTATTTCCCATATCAATCAGACGATACAAACGAACTTTCAAATGAAATTTCTTTGGGATAACTTTATAAAATCCCACAGTTTTACCACTTCTTTTTTGTAAATTTACCATCTTAATTTATTACTATTAATGTCTGCATTTTATATATTATCTGTTAAAAAGATTACTAGAGAAACACACAATTCAGTTTCAATAACATTCAATATTCCGGAAAGCCTAAAAGAGAGATTTACATTTATTCCTGGTCAGTATGTGATTGTTCAAAAAGAACTGAATGGTGAAACTGTTCGACGTGATTATTCAATCTGTTCATCAGTAACCAGTGGTGAAATTAAAATTGGTGTGAAGGCTGTTGAAAATGGTACTTTTTCGCAATTTGCTACTACGCAATTAAAAGAAGGTGATGAGCTAGAAGTTTCGATGCCTCATGGAAGGTTTAACTTGCATGTAGCGGAAGAAAATGCTAAAAATTATGTGGCGTTTGCTGCAGGAAGTGGCATTACACCTGTATTGTCAATGGTGAAGTCGGCGTTAGCGGTAGAACCAACTAGTAAATTTGTATTGGTTTATGGAAATAAAACAATAGATGATGTCATGTTTAAGACGGCAATTGACAATGTTGTAGCAACCTACGGAGATCGTTTTTTTGTTCATTATGTATTTAGTAAAACTGCATATGATGATCATTTATTTGGTAGAATTGACACGTCAGTTGTAAATCTTATTTTGAAGAATAAATATGCCGAATTGCAGTTTTCTGATTATTTTTTATGTGGACCAGAAGCCATGATTAATCTAGTTAAAGAAACCATTCAAAGTAATGGCGTAGCTAACGAGAAAATTCATTTTGAGCTTTTTTCTACAAGTGCACCTGTTGAAGAAATTGACCATACCAATTTATCTGGCGAAACAGAGATTACCATTGTGTTAGATGATGAAGAGGAAACTTTTACCATGAAAAAGAAAAACACTATTTTAGACAGTGCTTTGCTAAAAGGATTGGATGCTCCTTACTCGTGTCAAGGTGGAATTTGCAGTAGTTGTTTGGCAAAAATCACTGAGGGTAAGGCAGTTATGGATAAAAACACTATTTTATCTGATGAAGAAATTGAAGAGGGTCTTATTTTAACCTGTCAGGCACATCCTACAACAGCCAAAATTACCATTGATTATGACGATGTATAAAAACAACTTAGACTAGATGCAAGATATTTTAAATGCTATACCATTTGGGATTGCTTTGGCATTTATGATAGGTCCGGTGTTTTTTGTATTGTTAGAAACCAGTGTTATAAAAGGTTTTAGAGCAGCAGTTGTTTTTGATATTGGAGTAATTTTAGCAGACATTGTTTTTGTATACTTTGCCTATTATGGTAGTAGAACATTACTTGAAAAAATTCAGGATGACCCCAGGTTATTTATTTTAGGAGGGGGTATCTTATTTGTATACGGATTGCTCACCTTCACCAAGCGACGAAAACCAATAATTACAGATGACGATTTTGTTGTTGTTGAAAAAAACAAATATGTTGGCCTGCTTATAAAAGGCTTTTTTTTAAACTTTATAAATATAGGTGTCCTCGCGTTTTGGTTGGGTATGGTAGTTGTTGTAAGCCCTAATTTAGAAATGGACGATGCTAGAATTTTTAAATATTTCGCAACTATTATCGCTGCTTATTTTGTGACAGATTTGGTAAAGATTTTGTTGGCCAAGCAATTGAAGAGCCGATTGACACCCGTAGTTATTGGAAAAATTAAAAGAGGCATGGGAATTACCCTTATGATTTTTGGATTGGTACTCGCATCAAAAGGATTGATACCTAAAGATACGATGCAAAAAATTGATTCGGTGATAGAAAGGAATGTAAAATAAATCTTAAACACCAGTACTGCCAAACCCGCCTGAGCCTCTTACCGTAGTATCTAACACACTTACTTCATTCCATTGTGCTTGTTCATAGTTTGCAATTACTAATTGCGCAATTCGTTCACCATCATTTATAGTAAAATTGTCTTTTGATAGATTTACTAAAATAACCCCTATTTCGCCACGATAATCGGCATCTATAGTTCCTGGAGCATTTAAAACGGTAATTCCTTTTTTTGCTGCAAGTCCACTTCGTGGTCTAACCTGCGCTTCTGTCCCTTTAGGCAAGGCAATATAAAGCCCCGTTGGTACAATGATTCTTTCTAATGGTTCTAGTACTATTGGTTTATCGAGATTCGCACGTAAATCCATGCCAGCAGAAGCTGAAGTTTCATAATGTGGTAATGGATGTTTTGACTTGTTTATTATTTTTACGTTCATCTTTTTAAAATAGTTTTTAGTTCATTTTTTTCATTGAAACCTATAAATCCTAAGAAAATTAAAAGAAACAGTGTTGAAACTAAATAATTTTCTCGAAACTGATAAAAAGACACAAATGACAATGCGGTAGCAATACCTATATAGCCTAATATACCACCAAATTTATAAGGAACTTTATAGTACTTTTTTCCATAGATGTATGAGATTAAACACATGCTTCCATACGCCATTAATGTGGCCCACGCAGAAGCCATATAGCCATATTTATCAATTAGCACAAGATTTAAGGTAATGGTGATGAGTGCTCCAAAAATAGAGAAATACATACCGTATTTCGTTTTGTCTGTCAATTTATACCAAACGGATAAATTGTTATAGATGCCCAAAAATAAATTTGCCAAAAGAATAATAGGTGCGATAGCTAAAGCTTCATAATACTCGGGCTTACTCAGCAAAATACTTGCAAATAAATGTATGTAGACTACAACAATTAGCATAAATATGGCTCCTATTATAGTGAACCATTTTAAAATTGTAGCATAGGTTTCTTTCGCATTTTTTTTATCAGATTCATTAAAGAAAAAAGGTTCTGCTCCCAAGCGAAAAGCCATAACATATAAGGTCATAAAAACACCGAGCTTATAACACGCCGCGTATATTCCCATTTTATCTTTTCCAATGATATCTCCAAGCAACAATTTGTCTAAATTTTCATTGGTAACGTACGCTAAACTACCAACCATAATAGGAATTCCATAGACCATCATTTTTTTCAAAACTGTTTTATCAAATTCAAATTTGAATGTAAACATATAAGGCAATAACATTAAAAAAGTAATAAAACTTGCAATGAGGTTTGCTATAAATATATATACAACTGGCGGTGTATTGGTATGGTGTTCAATTAACCAGGAAGGTAGATCAATATTGTTTTTTATCGCATACGGAATAAACCATAAAAAGAAAAGATTGAAAAAAGCATAGATTAAAATATTTGTAATTTTAAAGAATGCAAATTTTATGGGTTTGTTGGTAACACGTAAATAGGCGTAAGGAATAACCACTAGCAAATCAAAGGCTGTTACTAAGGTTAGTATTTTTAGATGGGTAGGGTTGTCAAAACCAAGCCATTGTGCTAACTGATCATTAAAGCCGAGCAAAAATGCTAAAAAGACGGCTGTTGAAACTAAAAGGGTAGTAAAAGCCGTAGAAACAATTTTCCCTTTTTCTTTTTCTTTTGAAAAGAACCTAAAAAATGCGGTTTCTAGTCCGAAACTTAAAAATGCGATAAAGTAAGCTGCGAAAACAAAATACCAAGTATTTTCGGCAAATTCTGAAGTGACTAGTTTGTCTGTGTGTAATTTTGTTAAAAGTATATTTATTGCTCTCGGAAGCACCGCAGCAATTCCATATATAATTGTGTCTTTAAAAAAACGTTGTAACGAGCTCAAGCCTAATTTTTATAGTATGTACAAATATATTAATTCGACAATTACCAAGCTTAAATATAAATTTTTTATTTTTATAGAGATAATCCCTATTTATCTTGCCAAAAACTATCAAAAAAATAATAATTTGTGAAGATCATCAAATTGTAATTGATGGATTGCGATCGATTTTTAAAAGTAATAAAAGGTATGACGTTGTTGATTATGTTCGCAATGCGACTGACTTGATAAAATCTCTAAAGAAGTACAGTCCTGATATTTTAATATTAGATTTAAATTTACCAGGAAAGAATGGTCTAGAAATTTTAAAAGATCTAAAAAGCAATCAAGAAGGTTTAAAGATAATTATTCTTACGATGTATAATACCGAAAGTATAATTAGGGAAGTGATTAAAGGAAAGGCTAATGGCTTCTTATTAAAAAATTGCTCTACTGATGATTTAATGGAAGCATTAAACCATATCTATAAGTCGGAATCGTTTTATTTGGGAGAAGGAGTGAAAAAAATATCCAACCATTCGAATTTAGAAAAAGAAGATAATTTTTACAATAAGATTAAGATTACTAATAGAGAAAAAGAAATAATATTTGAGTTGATGCAAGGTTTAAAAGTGCCTCAAATTGCAGAAAAACTGATTATAAGCACGTTCACTGTTGAAACTCATAAAAAAAATATTTTTAGAAAACTAGGTGTCAAAAGTAGTATTGATCTTTTAAAATTCGCAAATGAAAATCAGTTATTTTAATACGATTTTACAACTAGTTGCGATCTTAATAATTTATTTAGCTTGTTCTTGTTGCGCTGCTCAAAATGATACCGTTTATATAACAAGTAAATTTGAAAAAGCAGCATTAATCGATGTTGGTAAGATATACTCTTCAAATAAAAATGAGAATTTATCACAAATAATTAACTCAAAGATTTGGAAAAAGTCTAACAATAAAAAACACTTCTATTTTGGTTTCAATAGCAAATACGAACATATACTATTTACCTTAAGTAACAAAGAAAGTTTACCTAGATCATTAAGACTAGAGTTTTCGAATTCTCATATTAATGAAATATCAACCTATGTCTTGAAAGGGAATGCGTTTTTAATGCTCAATGCTTCTGGAATTGCTTATCCATTTGAATCTAGATTAATAAGCCATCGAAAATTTGTGTTCCCACTTGAGATTTCTGGCAACGAATCACGAACATTCTTAATTAAAATTAAAAAGGAAATAGGGCATCCACTTATAACTTCAATTGACCTATTGGATAAGGTCAAATTTGACCAAAAAAGTGTTGCTCAATATTTAATTATTGGACTCTATTTCGGTTTAAGCATTTTGTCAATTTTATTTAGCTTGTTCGCTTTTTATTTTTTGAGAAACTCAAGTTATTTAATTTATGCACTATATGTAGTTTTTTTAGGATTGTTTATCAGTTCTTATTTAGGGATATTTCAACAATATTTTTTGGGAAAAGACGTACTTTTTAACAAGTATCTACATTATGTTTTGTTTAGTGAGGTATCCTTATTACTATTCTTTATTTTTTCGCAAAAAGTATTAATGGTGAAAGAAAATCTACCAAGAATTTCTAAAGCTGTACATATATTAGTGCTAACTTTAATATTAATTCGGTTTTCAATTCACTTTATTTTTCAACATATTTATCTGCACTTTATGCCTGTGATTATGAAAATATGGTATGGCATCATTTTATTAGTTTGTCTACTTATAGTTTTTGAATTAATTGTCTTTTATAAAAAGAATAAAAAGCGTACTTCATTTTTCGCCATTGCCTATTTGTTTATGATAACAGGTACTTTTATTACTGTATTGTATCACAGTAGTGGTGCAGTGAATTCTTATATTTATGGGTTGCCTGTAATATTTTATTCATCATTTTTAGAAATTTTATTTTTAACTTTTACCATTGTTTTTATGGTAAAAGAAATTTATGATGAACGTAATGTTCTTTCCAATCAGTTAGCGTATCAACAACAACGATTTTTAACTGCTTTTATTGATGGACAAGAGAAAGAGCGAGAGCGAATAGGTAAAGAATTGCATGATAATGTAGGTAGTAGGTTAGGGAATTTTAAAAGACTATTCTCAAAAAAATACTCAAATGAAAAGATGAATAATGTAATAGATCAAATATGCAACGACGTGAGAGAGTTGTCGCATCAAATTACACCATCAGAAATAAAATTAGTAGGCCTTCCAGGTGCTATTATAGATTTGGTTACAAGAAATTCGGATGAACAATTGACTATTGAATTTAATTGCTACGAGTTTCCTGAAAAAGTTGATGAGAATATAGCTTCAAATCTATATCGAGTTGTACAAGAGTCGCTCAATAATATTATAAAACACGCAGAAGCCAATTCGGTAGATGTACAACTTATAGGACATAAAGATTATTTAACATTATCTATAGAGGATGATGGTAAAGGGTTTAATAACTCAAAAATACTTTCAGGAATGGGACTTCAAAATATGAAATCCAGAGTTGAACAACTTAAAGGCAATTTTTTATTAGACTCCACCTTAAATAAGGGAACATCTATCCTCATAACTATCCCGATTAATTAGATACAAATCTACCTGAGTTCAGGTATTGTTTCGTTTCAGCTAAAGTTGTTTATTTATAAACTAATGGAAAACTTAACATTATGAAAACGAACTACCTACTTGCTACTCTTCTATTGTTTTTAAGCGTTGGAATAGTGGCCCAAGAGCCACAAAAAAAGGAAATGAAACCTTTTGAAATAGATAATAAATCGTTCCAAAAGTCAGCGTCAACTATGAGGGATGCATTTAAACAAATGTTTAAGAATGCTATCGTTGAAAATAAACATGGAACGGGATCTTGCAAACCAGAAGATTTGGTAAATAAAATTAGTATTGATGGACTTATGTCTGAAGATGAAAACCTAGTTGGAAAAATTAGGTCTATTAAAAAAGCCTACCTAAATTATCCGCAACAACTAACTGATGCAATTTCGCGTGATGATGCAGTTTCTTTCGATACCAGGAAGTATAAAACCATTGAAGATGGGGCACTTAGTTCTTTTAGTAATACAAATAATTTTGCTGACTTTGTAAAAGTTTATACGGGCGAGGATATAGGTAAATTGAATGAATATGATCTTCAAACAGTAAGGGGTCAGTATGATGATTTAAAAGCAAATTATAACATAGACTTCTATATAGAAACTGAGAATTTTATGAGTTTAGCGTGTAGTCATAAGGAAGAATCATATATTAAATTAAAAAAGTTAGATTATCCGAATGCAACATGGGAAATACGTACAATTGTCACTGCTGATTGTGATTGTTCCTTAGCGAGTGATTTAACCCAAAGTATTAAAGGCGGCTCTGTTGAATATTCAGCTGAAACAACAGGTTTGTTAACCACGTCGGCAATTACTTTTGGTAAAGTGATCAACGCAAAAGTTAAGGTAAAATCCTTAGATTGTTGTCCTGAGAAAGAAGAAAAACCCAATACAGCACTCAATGATTCGAATGATGCTAATGGTTATTTTCAAATTGGTGCTCATATAGGATTGCCTTTAGGAAAAGAGAAAGATTTTTATTCAGTAGTGCTTGGGGCTGATGCCTCCTATTTATTTAACATAAGTGATAATTTTAGTGCAGGCCCACGAATAGGCTATAACCATTTTAGTGGTAAAGATATGGGAGGGTATAAAGTAGACGGTATTGGTTTTGTTCCTGCAAGCGCTTTAATAAAATATAGTTTTACAAAGAAGATTGCTTTCGAGGGTACTATTGGTTATACATTCTCTACAAAGGAGCATGTTGATGGTGGTATAAACTACGGGGTTGGTGTCGAACTTAAATTCGCCCCCAAGCTTACGGTTACACCTCAAATTTCGTTTACTGATTTAGGAGATAGTGGTAATTTTAATTGGATTGGCATATGTTTACGATATTATAATTTATAACTATCTTTTTAGTAAAATATAGAATAAAAAAAGACGCTTTGTGTAACACAAAGCGTCTTTTTATACGAATGATGAGTTATTAAGCTTCTATCGGTACAATAGAAACATAAGATCTATTGTCTTTTTTCTTAGTAAATTTTACAACACCGTCAACTTTGGCGTGTAAGGTATGATCTTTACCCATGTAAACATTTTCACCTGGGTGATGAGCTGTTCCTCTTTGACGAATAATAATGTTTCCAGCAATAGCGCCTTGACCACCAAAGATTTTAACACCTAATCGTTTCGATTCTGATTCTCTACCGTTTTTAGAACTACCTACTCCTTTTTTGTGAGCCATGATTTATAGTTTTAAATTGTTAAACTTAGTAGTTAAGCAATTAAGCTTTACCACCATCTAATTTATCTTGTAATTCCTTCAATTCATCCCATTTGCCATCAGCAGCTAATTTCGCTTGTTGTGGCCATGTGTCAGGAATGTGATTTCCTCTTACATCTGCTATAATTTCTGCTATTTTAGCAGGCTTCGCCTTTGCTAAATCTGCATAAGTTGCAATACCTGCAGCAACTAATGTTTCAGCAATTTTAGGACCAATACCTTCAATTTTTTTCAAATCGTCAGCTTTTACCGTTGCTTTTTTGGCGGGTGCTGCTTTTTTAGCAGGAGCCTCAGCCTTAACAGCTTCTTTTTTTACAGGTGCTTCTTTTTTTACTGGAGTTTCCTTTTTTACCGGAGCTTCAGCTTTTTTAGCAGGTGCTTTTTTTGCACCACTAGCAACAATACTTTCAATTTGGATCTCTGATAAGTATTGACGGTGACCGTTCTTTACTTTGTATCCTTTTCTACGTTTTTTCTTAAAAACGATTACTTTATCACCTTTTAGGTGTTTTAAGATTTTTGCAGTCACTGCTGCGCCTTCTATAGCTGGGGCGCCTAAGGTAACTTTACCATCGTCTAATAAAAGAACATTGTCAAAAGTAACTTTTGATCCTTCTTTATCTTGTAAACGATGTACGTAAACCTTTTGGTCTTTTGCAACTTTAAACTGCTGCCCTGCTATCTCTACAATTGCGTACATAAGTTAATATTTTATTTCGCTTAATTAAAAATGAGTGCAAATATAGATATATTTTAACTATTGACAATGCTTTTTTCAAAATAAAATCATCGCTTTTTTCTAGGCTTTTAAAAGCCCAAAAGTTAAAGTTTCGTTACAACTTGATACAAGTATGTAGTTAATGTAAATAATTATTAAATTCGTAGCGTAATTTAAATACAATAATAAGGATGTTAAAGAATTTGATGTATGTTGCTTTTGGAGTATTATTATTAGTGTCATGCGAAAAAGCAACAAAAGCTGATAAAAATGAAACTGCGCAAGTTATAAATTCAGCTGACTTGGCGGTGAACTTAAAAAAGATGTCACTTGACATTGAAGGGATGACTTGTGAAATTGGTTGTGCAAGAACAATTCAATCGAAGCTTTCAAAAACAGAAGGAATCAAAACAGCGGAAGTAGATTTTGATAAAAAAGTAGGGGTTGTGGTATATGATGCTAATAAAATTGATGAGGGTAAAATAGTTGCAGTTGTACAAGAAATTGCCGGAGGTGACCTTTATAAAGTTACTGGAACTAAAACAGTTAAAAGCACTTCTCAAAAATAATCACAAAAAAAACACTTGTTTATATAAAATAATAATGGTTATTTTGCGTTTCGTTAACGTATAAAAACTAAAATTATCAAACAAATGAAATTATTAAAAGGATTTTTAGCAATTGCACTAGTAAGTTTAATTGCTGTATCATGTAAAGAAGTGAAAGAAAATGCTGATGACGCAACTGACAAAATTGAAGAAGTAGCTGATGACGCTCAAGAGACTTTAGAAGAAGCTGCTGATTCAGTAGAAGAAGCTGTTGATTCTGTAAAAACTAAGGCTGGAGATGCAGTTGATGCTGTAAAAGAAGGCGCTGAGAATGTAGCTGATGATGCTGCAGAAAAAGTAAAAGAGGTAAAAGAAGCTGTTGAAAACTAATTCTTTTTAATCAATATAAAAAAAGGCTTCCAATTTGGAAGCCTTTTTTTTTGTGCCAATGAGTAAAAAACGGATGCAATTATTGAATTTAGTTTCGATAGTTTTTGATAAAAAAGCTGCGATTTGAGAAAGATAATTTTCTAATTCTTACTTATCTTTGTATAAAATTTTTAATGAAGAATTCCTTTCCTACCCTCGTAAAAGTTTGCTTAATTTCTATATATGTTATTATTCTTGCTGGGGCAACAGTACGAATGACAGGTTCTGGGATGGGATGCCCTGATTGGCCAAAATGTTATGGACATTTAATTCCGCCAACTAGCGAGAGTGAATTGTTGTGGAGGGCAGATACCGCATTTAAAAAGGGACTTATCATAATTAAAGATGAAAGTTTGTTGGTTGCTAAAGAGGATTTTATTTCTACAGAAAATTTTAATGAGCACAATTGGAAGCCCTATACCAAGCATGATTACGCTACATTTAATGTTACCCACACATGGGTTGAATATATTAACCGATTAACCACAGCGTTCTCAGGTGTATTCTTTTTACTACTGATAGTAGTATCGTTGAAATTTTGGAAAGAAAAAAAGCTGCTTACGTTACTCTCTTTTGGAACTTTATTTTTAATGCTGTTTGAAGCTTGGCTGGGTAAAATTGTAGTTGATTCTAATTTGGCAATACTTAAAATCACTACCCATATGCTTGTTGCACTGTTGATTGTTGCATTGCTACTAATATTATTATACAATAGTAAAGCGCATTTGAAAAAATACAATCCAGATCGAATCTTCAAAAGGTTATTATTTATAACATTTGGTTTAACTATATTACAAATAGTATTGGGTATCGAAGTGCGCGAATTTGTAGATGAACAATTGAAAGTGTTTGGTTTTGCTAATAAACAACTGTTAGACCTAAATCCGAATACCAATTTCTTAATCCACCGTTCATTCTCTATCCTTATAGTGGTATTGAATATTTGGTTGTTTGTGAGAAATAAAAAACGAAGCTTAGGATACGCATTGCCATTTTGGATTTTAGTAGTACTTGGTATTGAAGTAACAGCCGGTGTGTTAATATATTACTTCGATTTTCCTTTTGGAACGCAGGCCATTCACATGCTATTTGCGGCTATCTTATTTGGATTACAGTTTTATTTAATATTACAAAGTAGAAAAAGGAAGTAGATAACTACGGCTTAATTTTTCCATTCTAACGTTTCCATTAAATGCTTCATGTCTTTCTCAACGTGTTTTATTGCAGGTAAAATAGAGTCATAATTAGGCTGAACTTCAAAATACAAGGCCGCTGTTATAAAATGCTTGACACTATCTGTTAAATGAAACTGTAAAGAGGAAGCGGCATTTCCAGTTACTTCAGATAAAGAGCCGTATACCTTATTAGTACTATTGTTATAGGGTTGTGCGCTAATTCCGTCTGCTTTAATTGCATGGTTATAAGTTAGCTTTTCAGATTCTTGCAATAACTCCATTAAATTATTTTCAATAGGCCGATAGGTGAGGTTTAATTTGGCCTTCAGTTTTGGATAACTGATATTGACCCAACATTTTGAGTTTGGTGTAATAATAGCATCGCTAGAAAACTCAAAAGTGTACGGACAATCGCTTGTTAATTTTTGATAAGACACGTCATTATAGGCCAGGCGTAAAAAAGCCTTGGGTTTTGGTAAGGTTTCTTCTTCAGTACATGATACACTAAGCAGTGCTACAATTATTGCTATTAGTAGTAGGTTTTTATTCTTCATCGGGTAACGTTACTTTAACTTGTTTTATTCTTTTTTTGTCTAGTGCCTCAATTTTAAATTGATACTCATTAAACGTCAAAATTTCATTTATCTTGGGAAACTTACCAGAAAATTCTAAAATAAATCCAGCTAAAGTTTCTGCCTCTCCTTTATGCTCTTCAAAAAGGGTTTCATCTATGTGTAAGACCTTGTAAAAATCTTTTAATACTATTTTTCCGTCAAAAACATAATTCTTGGCGTCTAATTTAGAATAGGCGATATCGTCATCATCAAACTCATCGCTAATATCTCCTACTATTTCTTCTATTACATCTTCTAAAGTAACAATTCCAGAAGTACCTCCATACTCATCAACCACAATGGCTAAGTGATTCTTTTTGTCTTGAAACTCCTTTAATAGATCATCTAGCTTTTTGTTTTCAGGCACGAAAAATGGCTCGCGAAGTAATTTTTTCCATTGAAAGGTTTTCTTTGCTAAATGAGGCAACATATCTTTGGTGTATAACACACCAATAATCTCATCCATACTGTCATGATAAACAGGAATTCTAGAATGCCCATTTTTTATAATCAGCTGTACAACTTCAGTATAATTTTCGTCGTCTGATATGGCAAATACATCCATACGTGGACACATAACCTGTGCCGTGTCAGTATTACCAAAATTGACAATACCTTCTAATATTTTCTGTTCATCTTTTGTGGTTGATTCTTCAGAAGTCAATTCTAAAGCCTGTGATAATTTTTCCACCGAAAAATCAGATTGCTTTTTTCCTAGTCTTTTTTCAACCAAATTAGTTAAACTCATTAAAGGGATGCTGATAAAAGTTAATAAGGTGTTTAATATTTTAATAGGACGTGCCATAAAAACGGCAAATTTCATGGCATTTCTATTGGCATATATTTTAGGTAAAACCTCTCCGAAAAGGAGTATTAAAAAAGTAATCAAAACAACCTCTATCACAAAGCGTAAAAGAGTAGACTGAATACTGTTAAAAAGAAACTCTCCTATATAAGCGAATAGTAAGACAATTAAAATATTGATGAAATTATTAGCGATAAGGATGGTCGCTAGTAATTTTTTAGGATTTTTTAATTGTTCATCAACTATATTCGATTTTTGTGATTTGCTGTTGGAAGCATCATCTAAATCAGATTTACTTAATGAAAAAAAAGCGACTTCGGTGCCCGAAATTAATGCAGACAAGACTAACAAGCCTAAAAGAATTAGAATGCTAATAGTAAGTGGCCAATCTAAGGATAATGCTAAGTATAAACTCGGGGGTTCTGGGTCCAATAATATATTATTTAGTTAAACTTTTAAAATGGTAAATTATCTTCATATGGTGGCTCATTGTCCATTTTATCGGGTGATTTTTCAGTAGTTTTGGGCTGTGGCGCACTTGATGTATTTGATTGTAAATCTTTTTTTGTAGTTAAAAAAGTCATATCGGTAACATGAATTTCCGTAGCGTAGCGCTTGCCACCATCTTGGCCTTCCCATTGACGTGTTTTAATACGGCCTTCAACATACACCTTGTCACCTTTGCTTAAATATTTTTCACAGATTTCGGCTAATTTATTGCGGACAACTATATTGTGCCATTCTGTAGTAGAAACTTTTTCGCCAGTTTGTCTATTGGTATAGCTTTCATTTGTCGCAATAGGAAATCTGCCAATTGCATTGCCTCCTTCAAAATAATGCATTTTTATCTCATCACCTAAGTGACCAATTAACATTACTTTATTTAACGTTCCTGCCATTATTACTGAATATTATACTCAAAGGTAATGAAAATTAGTATTCGTTACTTTTAAATTCTTTGGCAAAGTTATGTATTAAAATTGGTACGGGAAATTTTTCAAAGTCCATCCACAAAATACTTTCGTCAAATGACTGTGTTGTAGTCACAACCCAAAATTTAGTATGTAAATGTTGATGTGAAAGTTTGTGGAGTATTGGGGTTTTGTTGTGTAGTTTAACACGGGTGTTATTTTTGGTGAATAGTTGTTGAAAGGTTTTATGCGAAATTAAATCTTCCAAGTCTATTTCATTCGCACTTTCAATCAGTGGAAATTCATACAGGTTTTGCCAAATTCCTTTAGTGGCGCGTCGTTGTAAAACGGTTTGCTCATTCGTGTTAATTACTAAATAGTTAAAGTACCTTTTTGTGACCTTGGTTTTATTCACTTTTACAGGAAGCGTATTGATATTTTTGTTTTTTAGTGCGAAGCAACTATGTTGGAGTGGACAATCAGTGCAAACGGGGTTCTGGGGCTTGCATTGTTTGGCGCCAAACTCCATAATTGCTTGATTGTGATCGCCTGGATTGTTGGGATCTATTAAATCTTGAGCGAGTTTTTTAAATTCTTTTTGCCCATTCGTAGAATTTATAGGGGTATGGATGCCAAAATAACGGGCCAATACTCGGTATACATTACCATCAACAACGGCGGTAGACTCATTGTAACATATTGAGGCGATTGCTGAGGCGGTATAGTCACCAACACCTTTGAGGGTTAATAACTCGGCATATGATTTTGGAAAGTTGCCATTTAAATTATTTACAATGTGTTTTGCAGAGTAATGTAAATTTCTAGCTCTTGAGTAATATCCCAAACCTTGCCATAGGTTTAAAATGTGGTTCTCTGGAGCATTGGCTAGGTCAAAAACAGTAGGAAATGTTTGGCTAAATTTTAAATAATAATCCAAACCTTGGTCTACTCTGGTTTGTTGTAATATAATTTCTGACAACCAGATTAAATACGGATTTTTCGTTTTCCGCCAAGGTAAATCCCGTTTATTTTGTAAATACCAGTAAATTAATGTGTTAGAAAAATTCATTATTTCGGTTCGATTTGCAATATTACTATTTTTATCTTGTTAAATTTTAATGAATTAGCTTTTAGAAATTGATTTATTGTTTTATATTTGCGACCCTTAAAATAAGAAAATAACAATCTAAAAATAAGTAAGAAATGACAAAAGCAGAGATCGTCGCTAATATTTCAGAAAAATCTGGAATTGAGAAAGCAGATGTTTTGAGAGTAGTAGAAGATTTAATGAAAGAAGTTAAAACTTCTTTAGAAAAAGGAGACAACGTTTATTTGAGAGGTTTCGGTAGTTTTACTGTTAAGACAAGAGCAGAAAAAACAGGTAGAAATATCTCTAAGAACACCACAATTAAAATACCTGCACATAATATTCCAGCGTTTAAACCAGCAAAGATTTTTGTTGAAGGCGTAAAGAAAAATGTTCCTGTAAAATAATAACAATATTAACAATATAAAAAACGTTTGACATTATGCCAAGTGGAAAAAAAAGGAAACGTAGTAAAATTTCTACGCACAAGCGCAAAAAGAGAAGTAGACAAAATAGACATAAAAAGAAAAAATAGTTTAGTATAAACTATTTTTTCTTTAAATCTTAAACCGTTCTTTGAAAACGAGATTTACCTAAAAACAAGTCTCACCGGGTTATTACAACCTGTGAATCAATTTATAAATCCATCTACACAAGCATTGAGTAGATGTTTAGTGTAGGTACAAAAACTTACAGAGTGAAAACAGAATTAATTATTAGATCAAATTCCTCTGATATAGATTTTGCCTTATTAAGAGATGGTAAACTTATTGAATTACATAAAGAGAAGTACGATAATAACTTTACAGTTGGCGATATATTTTTAGCCAAAATTAAAAAGACGTTATCGGGCTTAAATGCCTCGTTCGTAAATGTTGGTAGTGAAAAAGATGCTTTTTTACATTACCATGATTTAGGACCGCAGTTATTGTCTTTAACGAAATTCCTTAAGCAGATAAGCACAGGTAAACAAAAAGAATTCACTTTAAAAAATTTCCATTTTGAAAAAGATATTAATAAAAATGGAAGTATTGATCAGGTTATAAAAGCTGGTCAAAATTTATTAGTACAAGTTGTTAAAGAACCAATATCCACAAAAGGCCCTCGAATAAGCTCTGAGCTTTCAATTGCCGGAAGATATTTGGTGTTAGTTCCTTTTTCTGATCGTGTTTCGGTATCTCAGAAGATATCGAGTAATAAAGAAAAAGATAGGTTAAAACGACTTGCGAAAAGTATTAAGCCAAAGGGTTTTGGCGTTATTTTGCGAACGGTTGCTGAAGATATTAAAGTTGCAGAACTAGATAGAGATTTGCAAAATTCTTTACAACGATGGGTAACTATGTGTAAACAGTTACCGAATGCACAAGCCCCTACAAAAGTATTGTCAGAATTAAATAGAGCGTCATCAATATTGAGAGATATTTTTAACGATTCATTTTCAAGTATTATTACTAATGACACTACCTTGTATGATGAGCTGAAAGATTATATACTACGAATTGCCCCTGAAAAGGCTTCAATTGTTAAAATGCACAAGTCTAAAATGCCAATTTTTGAAAAGTATAGTATTGAAAGACAAATTAAAACGGCATTTGGTCGCACGGTTTCTATGCAAAAAGGAGCTTATTTAGTGATCGAACATACAGAAGCATTACACGTAATCGATGTAAATAGTGGAAATCGCTCCAATAAGGCGAACTCTCAAGCAGATACCGCATTGGAGGTTAATATGATTGCAGCAACAGAAATTGCGCGGCAATTACAATTGAGAGATATGGGTGGTATTATTGTAGTTGACTTTATAGATATGCATGCAGCAGAACATAGACAACGGTTGTTTGAACATCTAAAAAAGGAAATGCAACTTACTAGAACGAAACACAAAGTGTTACCACCTAGTAAATTTGGTTTGGTACAGATTACCAGACAAAGAGTACGACCTGAAAGGGTTATTAAAACAAAAGAAGAAAATCCAAATAAAAACGGAGAAGTCGAGGCTCCAATAGTTTTAATTGACAAAATTGAAATCGAATTAGAAAAGCTAATGAACAATAAAGATGCGAAAGGTATTACATTACATGTGCATCCTTTTGTTGCGTCTTATTTGAAAAGCGGTTTTATGTCAATTCAAAAAAAGTGGTTTTTGAATTATAAAAAGTGGATTAAAATTTTACCTAGAGATGCTTACCAGTATTTGCAATATCGATTTTATACAGTAAACGATAAAGTAAATAAATAAGGTAGCTTATTATATCAATAAAAAAATCCCGTAACCATATGGTTACGGGATTTTTTTTGCCTTGATTTTTAAGGAATAACGACTTTTTTGCGAATACTTTGATTGTTTTCTAATCTAGCATTGATGAACAACACAGTGCCTTTTGCAATATTTTGCGTATTGATACTGCTATTGCTTTTATTGGGGTTCATACTAAAGATTGATTTACCCAAAATATCATAAGCTCTTAAGTCCGTTATTGTTGAATTTTTACTTGTTGAGATATCAATAGATTGGTTTCTGTTGATGAGAATGAGGTTTTCATTTTCAATATCGTTTTCAGTGACACTTAATACTTTAGATCTTGAGAGGATTAGTTCAAATCGATTGTCAAAAGTACCTTGCTCTTCTGGAATAAATAGATAGTCTTCCATAGTTAAATCATGCAGCGTATTTTTGTAACTGTCCTTTAAGTATACATTGTAATCTGCAATAACACCTTCAACCTTATTAATACTAATTTTTAAGGAATCGCCTTGATTGATATTGGTGTATAAACCGAGTTTTATATGCTCTTCGTCTTCAATAGCATCTTTGCCCTGAATTGCAAAGTTTTTATCTTCAATAATTGAATAAAAGGAAATATAATTTCCGCCAAACTTAGGGCCATCATACGACCTGTCAATTCCATCAGTTGCACCGTCAATAAAACCAATTAGTAGTTGACTAAAGGCACCTTTATCATTAAATAAATTCAACCAAATACGGTCCTTTTCAACTAGTTCACTAGGTAGTTTTTTAAAGAATTGAGTGTTGTTTGACGTAGTTCGCATTGAATTATTAAAAGTTACATTTCCACTTGAAGTAGCTTCAATAAAAAAGCTCTGACCAGAAGTAATGAAACCGTTTGGTATCGCACCGCCAGAGATGGCAGCAACGCCTCCAGTACCAGAGGTAAAGCTGGCATAATCGTTACTTGAATAATTATATAGATTAGCTCCTGGAGTATTTTTAGAAATGGCAGTATTATGGGTCCATAAATAAATGGTTCCGTTTATAAAAGGTGTATTTAAAGGATTGTCTAAGAATGCTGTAGCGTCTATCGCTGAAGGATACGGATTGCCAATTAAATTCCAATCAAGATCTGCCTGTTCAGTATTTGTACTTTTTTCAATGGATGTTTGAATAACACCAGTATTTACTAAGCCATCAAAAACAACTGATTGAGTTTGAGGAAACGAACCCGTAGTTGGACCCATAGCTATATAACCGGTTGCTGGTTGCATAACAGTAGCTCCATTTACAGAATTCCATCCATTTTCATGATGATAGTTATAAATTCGATTGGTTTCAGAGGTTACTAATGCACTACCTATCGTTTCGTTTACCGTGGGTGAAGACCAATAGGTATAATCGTGTTTATTTATTTCTTCTGAGTTCTTATGAATATTTATAGTTCCATTTGAGGTCACAATACCATCGTCTTCAACCATCACAAGTGAACCTTCATGTTGTACTTCTAAGGTGCCATTCACTGTTAAATCATTTTCAATAGAAACATAATTGTCAACGCTTATATTTAAAGTGCTGCCCGTGTTAACGGTACAATGACAAGATTCAAAACTACCCTCACTGGCAGTGTCATAATCACCATTTATTATTGCAGAAGTATTGGTGTCTGGTAGTCCATTACTCCAATTTGTACCATTCCATGTAGTTGAGTACGGACAAGGATATCCTAAAAGGCTTACATCATCAATAAACCATTCTCTATCGGTAAAAGAAACAAACAACAAAGAACTACTAGTGCCTAGGTATCTAAATGCAATATATACATTTGAAGTATTTGGTAATTGATTTTGTAATGTAGTTTGTGTCCAATTAGTAGTTGCATTTGTATTATTGATAACAGTCCATGTGGCAGTATTAGGATTTCCTGAGCCAGAATAATTGGTAGAGTACACTACCTGTTGCGTTGGATCACTTGCTGGGTACCCATCTGGGTGATTCCTGTTTTTTTGAGAATAAGAAAATTCATTTTGATTGTAATTGGATAGGTCTAAACTCGGTGAAATTAGCCAAACCTCATTTGTGATACTACCAATTAAATAGGCAGCGTTAGGTGTATACGTGTATTCTGAGTAAGAACCCGTATTAGCATCTATAGTAGTTCTGCTAAAAGGAACATTATTTGTGACTTGAAATTGGGACCAGCCAGATAAGGGGCTTTCAAAACCTTCTTGTAACAATTGGCTGTAAGTTTGAACACTGAATAATAGTAGACTTATCACTATTATTTTTCTCCAACTAATTATCGAAACAGTATATTTCGTGTATTCTTTTATGACTTTCATACTCTAAAAACAACTTAAGGTATTATTTTCCTGAGTATTATTTGATTTTATATTGAAATCATGGGTTTACACCTCATAATTAATACGGTTTAATCGTACAAATTAAAGTCATGTAATAAACATAAATTGGCAATATAAGTAAGGAGATACTTTAGAATAATTTCAAGTGAATTTTCAAATGGGAAGCTTAACGCCTAATCTTTAAAGAATAATGACTTTTTTGCTAATACTTTGATTGTTTTCTAGTCTTGCATTGATCAACAGCACTGTACCTTTAGCTATATTTTGCGTGTTGATACTGCTATTGCTTTTATTGGGGTTCATACTAAAGATTGATTTACCCAAAATATCATAAGCTCTTAAGTGCGTAATTGTTGATTTTTTGCTCGTTGAGATATCAATAGATTGGTTTCTGTTGATAAGAATGAGGTTTTCATTTTCAATATCCGTTTCAGTGACACTTAATACTTTAGATCTCGAGAGGATTAGTTCAAATCGATTGTCAAAAGTACCTTGCTCTTCTGGAATAAACAGATAGTCTTCCATAGTTAAATCATGCAGCGTATTTTTGTAACTGTCCTTTAAGTATACATTGTAATCTGCAATAGCACCTTCAACCTTATTAATACTTATTTTTAAGGAATCACCTTGAGTAATGTTTGTGAATAAACCGAGTTTTATATGCTCTTCGTCTTCGATAGCATCCTTACCTTGAATAGCAAAGTTTTTATCTTCGATAATTGAATAAAAAGAAATGTAATTTCCGCCAAACTTTGGACCATCATATGATCTGTCAATTCCATCTGTTGCACCGTCAATAAAACCAATTAGTAATTGGCTAAAGGCGCCTTTTTCATTAAATAAATTTAACCAAATACGGTCCTTTTCAACTAGTTCACTAGGTACTTTTTTAAAGAATTGGGTGTTGTTGGTTTTGGCACGCATCCCATTGTTAAAGGTCAGATTTCCACTAGTGGCGGCCTCCAGAAAAAAGCCTTGTCCAGATGCAATAAAGCCATTGGGGATTTCACTACCCGAAATAGCTGCAACTCCTCCAGTACCAGAAGTGAAACTGGCGTAATCGTTGCTAGAATAATTATAGCTATTGTTCCCTGCATTGCTTTTAGAAATAGCTGTATTGTGTGTCCATAAATAGATGGTTCCGTTCACTATAGAAGTGTTTAGGGGGTCATCTAAGAAGGCTTTAGCATCTAAAGCAGAAGGATATGGATTTCCAATTAAGTGCCAGTCAAGATCTGCCTGTTCCGTATTTGTACTTTTTTCAATGGATGTTTGAATAACACCTGTATTTACGAGGCCATCAAAAACAACTGATTGTTTTTGAGGAAAGGTTCCAGCAATAGGAGTCATGGCAATATAACCAATAGCTGGTTGCATGGTTGTGGCTCCATTTGCTGAGGCCCAGCCATTTTCATGATGATAACTATAAATTCTGTTAGCTTCAGACGTCGCCAAGGCACTGCCAATGGTTTCATTTGCAGTAGGGGATGACCAGTAGATATAATCATATTTATTGGTAGGGGTAGAGGTCTTATGAATATTTATAGTTCCGCTAGAAGTAACAATGCCATCATCTTCAACCATAACTAAAGATCCTTCGTGGAGCACTTCTAAAGTGCCATTTACGGTTAAATCATTTTCTACGGAAACATAGTTGTTTGCACTAATGTTTAATGTACCTCTCGTATTAACGGTACAATGACAAGATTCAAAACTTCCACTTTTAGCAGTGTCATAATTACCATTTATAACTGCCGATGTTGCACTATTTGGTGTCCCATTACTCCAGCGGCCACCATTCCATGTTGTTGTAAATGGACATTCTGGTGAGTATGCAACAATATTGAAATTGCCTGCAGAGTCATTATTGTAGGCATATACTCTAATATATATAATTGTATTTGGGATTCCAGTTAGATTGACTTGTGAATATGAATTTGAAGGCCAATCGATGTCGTCATTACAAGCCAATTCAGTTAAATTACCACACTGACCTGAGTATACAGCAATGGCAGTGTCAATATTAGAACCTGCACTTTGGGTTTCAATGGTTATCATTCCAGAGTTAGGTACTTGAGCTGTGTACCATACATCTCTTCCTAAATAATTACCACATGAAGGTAGTGGAAGTTCTATTGAAGAAGACGCGCCTATATTGGTGCCTGTAATAACATTTTCAGTATTTGTTGAACCCACTGTTAAAGCTGTTGCACCAGCACATTGGTCAATTGATGCTTCAGCCAATTTAACATTGTCAAAACCACCTCGGTCATTATTGCTATTATTTCTTGCGGATAAAATAAGACTTACGTTTATAACAGTGTTGGGTATAGTTACAGTTTCTGTTACCCATCCATTAGTATTGTCCGAATTATTATTCACTCCATTTACAACTACAACTTCTCCTTGACTTATATTGTCAAAGAACAATTCATATTTTAAATCGTCATTATTATCAAAACTAATGGCATTATAATCAAAAGAAAAAACAACATTAGAAAAAGTAGCTACACTAATGTTTGGAAGTGTAATTGTTTCAAAACCATTTCCGCCACAGCTTCCATCAAGGTCTCTTATTCCCCAAAATTGATTGCCATCATTTGGTCTTATTCCGGGTAATGAAGTCGTGTAATTCCAAACATCATTACCTGTTTCACACGGTGGTGTGGAGAAGTTCAAGGGTGCCCAAGTATCACCTGATGTTTCAAAACTTTGTATTGCTATAACCGTTTGGGAATACGAGGCCAAATGCCAAAACAAAATAAAAAGAATTATAAAAATTCTTTTCATTGCTATATATTTCATTTTTGATGGCATAGATTAGGTTTGGAATCGTATTTTATTGATAACAAAACGTATTTTTTACCGCGGTATTATAATAAATTACGGTTTTCCCGTAATTTCGTTACGGTAAAAACCTTACTTTACTATAACAACTAACTTGGTTTTTTTCCTAATCAGTATGTGATTTTCTACTTATATTGAGCCCATGAATGAGTCATTTACACTAGAAGAGGCTAAAGATAAATTGCAACATTATTGCGGTTATCAGGAACGTTGTCATCAAGAAGTGGAGCGGAAATTAAATAGTATGAACTTAATAGCTGAAGTAAAAGAGCACATTATTTTGTACTTAATGGAGCATGATTTTTTGAATGAAGAGCGTTTTGCAAAAAGTTTTGCTCGAGGGAAGTTTAGAATGAAAAAATGGGGGAGAAAACGTATTGTTAATGAATTGAAGTTTAGAAATGTTTCGACATACAATATAAAGTCGGCCTTAAATGAATTTTCTGAAGCTGATTATCTGAAAACATTTAATGAGTTGGCCGAAAAGAGAGTGCAGGTCATAAATGAGGTTAATTTGTACAAGAAAAGGAAAAAGTTAGCTGATTACTTGTTATATAGAGGGTGGGAGTCTACTATAGTTTATGCCAAGGTAACTGAACTAATACCTTAACTTCTTGAAATTTGAATAATAAGTAATGGTTTCTGTAAATGAAAAAAGCACCAATTTCTTGATGCCTTTTTTAAAAATTGTTGAACTTTTATTTGAGGATAAGCTTTTTGACTAAGCGTTTGTTTTCTATATTGACATTTAAAAAATAAATACCTTTTGCCACTCTACTCATATCTAACGGATAGTTAGTAGCAGAAATACCATCTTCAAATCGGATTAATTTACCCATGACATCATAGACCTTAATGGTCATTTCTCCATTCGCGGTGTTCGCTCTTTTTATATTGAAAATTTCGGAAGAAGGGTTCGGATAAATTAAAAATTCACCTTCATCAAAATCGTCAATATCTAAAACGGCAGTGGCATCAATCAAAAAGTCATCAATAACAACACCTTCTTCATTAACAGCTTCGTCAGAGATGAATGTAAACCTAAAGATAATATTAGATTCACCATTAAGTGCTGTTAAATCATAGCTATAATTCTTTAAGGTAAAATCTTGTCCTGTCCATTGTGCACCAGGGCAATTAAAGCAATTGTTTCCGCCAGAAGAAGCGTTTGTTTGACTGCTGTTATACCAGTTTGGGTCTTGAGCAGTTCCCAATACATTCCAATTTTGTCCTTGGTCGGTTGTATATTCCATGTATACAACATCCCAATTTTCTTCAAGATCGAATGCCATTTTAAACTTTAAAACTGGATTTACCAATGAAGCCAAATTGTAACAAGGTGAAGTTAAGTAACTTGTTGTTTTGTCTGGATAATTACCTGATGGATTTGTCACATAACCCGAGTTTACTAAGAGGTTTAGATTCGTTGTTGTTGGGGTCCCTATTTCCCATACGTTATTGTCTGAAACTAACCATTGATTTGCATTTTGATCCGCATTCGGATTTAAATCACCAAACGTATAGGTAATTTGACCGTCACCAACTTGATTTACAATAAAATCAGATGTTGCACTGTTGTTGAATAAATTGGAATCATTGGTTTGAGCAATTGTAACGTTTAAACTGTGATTTCCTTCAGATAATCCTGTAATAGAAGGTAAGTTTATAGTTGCAGTAGCATTAGAAGTAATACTGCCCGTCCAATTGAATACAGAATTGCTTCCGCCATCCACATTGTAGGTTATAGTAACTGAAGTTATAATATTTTGACCATTATTTGTAACTGCTATTGATGGGTTAACATCACTACAGGTCACACTTTTACTTGGTGAAGAAATTTTAATTAAATCAATATCATTTGCGGGCAACGTTATACTAGGAATAGCTGATTGCCAAACACTTCTTCCGTATGTGCCCACCGTAATGGTGTTGTCGTATGGGTTTATTTCCAAATCGGGGACTGCCACATTTGGAAGGTTGGTTGAGAAAACTTCCCAAATATTATCGTCGTCGTTTCTGTGATAAACACCCAAAGCGGTTCCTACATAAATTGAATTATTAGTAGTAAAGGGATGATGGCGAACAATAAACTTTGATTCATTGGGCAATCCGCTTGTAATATTACTGAAAGTTAGCCCTCCATCAACAGATTTGAAAACACCACCTCCGTTGTGACCACTACTTGGTCCCGATAAATTACTAACACCTGCCGTAGTCAACCAAAGAATATCACTGTTGGAGTTATGCACTTCAATAGAACTTATGGTATTGCCTGTAATACCAGAATTTGCGGGTGTAATTGTTGTAAAAGTTTGTCCTTTATCACTACTTTTATAGATATTTAATCCCCTTGAAACATAGATATTGTTATTATTGTTAGGATCAACTTCTATCGCTTCAAGATCGCCTCCAAACGAATGATTGGATACTTGAGACCATGAATTGTCTATTAATTCATAGAGTTGGCTGTACCCCGCATAAATATCTCCCGCCTTATTGATTACCAAAGGTGTTACCCAATTGCCACCAGTGTCTTGTGTGCCCGTTTCTTGTGTTGGTGCTGTAGCAATAAAAGAACCATTGACTCCACCATTAGTTGTGATAGCTAAATCTGAACCATATTGTACAAAACCATAAAATTTATTTTCATCAGATGGGTCAGATGCAGAATCCATACCATCACCACCATGGTAATTGTGCCAAGTATTATTGCTTAGTGAAAAGCCACCGTTATCTTGTAGTCCACCGGCTAGTTTATTAGAATTTTGTTTTGAAACGGTTACTTTATAAAATTGACTAATCGCCAAATTTTTTGTAAGATCGGTAAAAGTAACACCATTATCAGTTGATTTATAAATGCCTCCATCTGTTCCTGCGTATAAAACATTGCCAAAATATCTCAAAAAATGAATATCAGCATGCGTAAATGCTGAATTAACAATTCGCCAATCATTCATTTTTAAAAAATCATTACCCTCATTAGTAGATTTCCAAATGTCTAAAACACCAACGAATATAGTGTTTTGATTTGCTGGCGATACGGTAAATGCAAGGTCGTACCACGCTTGTGTGCTTCCACTAAATATATCATCAGATTCGACTGTTTTATTAAAAGTAACTCCAAAATTTGTTGATTTATAAACACCTTCGAAGGCATAATTATTTGAACTTGTTTTTGCTGCTAAAATATAAACATTATTGGGGGCACTTGGTGTAACTTCAACTCTTAAGCGCCCTACAAGTCCTGGAGCTGGTAGACCAACACTTACGTTTGAAAAAGAGGTTCCTCCATTTGTAGAAGTATAAAGTATTTGGCTGGTTACAGCATAAATAGTATTTGGGTCATTGGGTTTTAATCTAAAATCACGTATGTGTCCTGTTAGTTTTCGTGTCCAACTAACTCCTGCATTGGTTGATTGAAATAAGCCACTACTTGTAGCCACCCAAATAATATTTGAATTGGTTGGGTCAATAAAAATTTCATTACTAGAAGTAGGATTTCCAGCCATAAATCCTGTGGGAGACCATGTTACACCACCATCGATTGATTTTCGAACTCCAATTGCATAGGAGTCGCCGGCGTCATCATCACCCGTTGAAATATAAATAATATTCGAGTTGTTGGGGTCAATGGCGATACCAGATACGCCTATTTGAGGCAAGTGATCTGTTAACGGTGTCCAACTAACACCAGCATCTGTTGATTTCCACAAACCGCCCGCAGGTGCTCCAACATATATTGTGTTGGTGTTATTGGGGTCTACAATAATTGTATTTATTCTTCCTTGTCCGCTATTACTTGATTGAGAAAAGGGGCCTACGGGTACCCAATTACTAGTAGCTTTGGTATATTCAGCCATTTTTTGTTTTTGCTCCCATGCGTTCCATAGTGTTTCAGCTGGGGCAATGGTACCATTTTCTAACAAATAATGACTCCAGTGGTATTCCCATCTTTTAAATGGTTTATAACCACTTCCTTTTTTAAATATATCTACAGATTTGAAATGCGTCTTGCCATTTTTTAGGATTTCCTCAAAAGAAGTTGCCCTAGTACTTTTTTGGCTATTATTAAGTCCGTTTTCTACAAAAGGAATAGGAAGCTGTTGTGCAGCTGCTATACTAAGGTAAAAGAATAAAATGATTTGTAAATATTTCTTCATAGCGATGTAATTCTGATAAAAATAAGATAAAAAATTTTATTAATTATTTTGAAAATCAATAAGTTGTTTTTCGAGCTGTTGTTGATTTGTTAAATTATTGATTTTACTGTTAATGGCTGAAAAAGCATTTAAAATATTGCTAATTTCTATTTTTACTTCCTCTGATTCGATACTTGTAATATTTTGCATATCAGCTAGGCGTAAGGTGTTGTTATAAAAAACATTTAACCTTATTTTTATATCTAATCGGTCAAATTGTGGTATACGAATGGAGTCTTTTAACTGCTGTGCGGCGATTGAAAGGCTTTTAGCTTTTGACAAGGCTTCATCAGTTGTGATACTGTAAAATTCAATTATATTTTCGTCAACAATTTCATACTCTTTCCAATCTTTTACCAAAGTACTAGCTTCGGGTGTTAACGTTTCACCAATATTACTTATCGTTTTTTCTTTTGCACTATCTATACCCTTGATAGGTTGTTTATTAGTCTCATTAGTAGCGCTGTCATTACAACTGATTAGTAGGAGTACTATAATAAGAGTAATTATGTTATTTAACATTGATAAAGAGTCTGGAGGTAAAAATAATAATTATTGTTTGAAAAAGTGATTAATTAACAAATGATATTTATAATTTCGCTAAACTAAACTATAATTAATGAGTGATAAAATACTTGTTATTGGAGCCTGTGGTCAAATTGGTTCTGAACTTACCTTAAAATTAAGAGAAACTGTTGGTAGCGAAATGGTTATTGCGGCTGATATTAAAGAAGGGACCCCTGAATTAATGAATTCAGGCCCATTTGAGTTAGTAGATGCCACGAGTAAAGAACAAATTATAGCGATTGTTGAAAAATATCATGTGAATCAAATTTATTTGATGGCAGCAATGCTTTCAGGAACTGCAGAAAAGTATCCAGATAAGGCATGGAATTTAAATATGAATTCATTATTCCATGTGTTAGATTTGGCTAAGGATAAAATCATAAAAAAAGTGTTTTGGCCCAGTTCTATAGCGACTTTCGGATTTACAACACCGAAACAAAACACCCCTCAGATTACAATAACAGAGCCTACAACGGTTTATGGCATTAGCAAATTGACTGGTGAAAGATGGTGTGAATACTATAAATTAAAATACAATGTAGATGTAAGAAGTGTGAGATACCCAGGAATTATTAGTTGGAAAACATTACCTGGTGGAGGAACAACTGATTATGCTGTGGAAATTTATCACAAAGCGATCCTTGAAGGAACCTATGACTGTTTCTTGTCAGAAAACACACGTTTGCCAATGATGTATATGGATGATGCCGTAAAGGCAACTATTGATTTAATGCATACCCAAAGCTTTGATCAGTATACAGCTTATAATATTGCCGCAATTAATTTTACTCCAAAGGAAATTGCAAATGAAATAAAACGACATATTCCAGATTTCAAAATTTCATACACGCCAGATTTTAGACAGGCAATTGCAGATAGTTGGCCAGAAAGTATTGATGACTCAATGGCAAAAACAAATTGGAATTGGCAACATGCCTTTAGTTTAGAAGAAATGACAAAAGTAATGTTGGACAAATTAAAAAGCACTTATAATGCTTAATGTGCTTTTTTAAGTAAGGTTTTTATTTTTTTAAGTCTAAATACTGGTTAACAAATTGTATTTATGAAAAACATAATTGAGAATAGTTTAGTAAAGGGAATTTCTTACGAAGCATATCGCACGTTGGTATCCGATTTATTAGCGGAGGGTAAAGCTACTGGTGATAATCAATCAGAAGATTATTTAAATTATAGCAAATTAGGAAATGCACGGATGAAGCGCCTAGATAAAAAGTTTCAACTATCAGAAAGGGCTAGTGATAAAATTCGAACATCGACTAAAAAGCTAACATGGTTGGTACTAACCGAAGGTTGGTGTGGTGATGCGGCACATGCGCTACCTATACTAAATAAAGTAGCTGAAGAGTCAGAAAATATTGAGTTAAAAGTTGTGCTTCGCGATGAAAATTCAGCACTTATGGATGAATTTTTAACAAACGGAGGGAAGTCGATTCCAAAATTAATTGTACTTGATGCGGCGACACACACAGTAATTGATTCTTGGGGTCCTCGGCCATCTGAGGCTACAAAAATGGTAAATGAATACAAAGAAACGCATGGGAGTTTAGATGCAAATTTTAAAGAAGATTTGCAAGTTTGGTACAACAAGAATAATGGAGCAAATATCGAAGCCGATATACTAAATTTGATTTGAGCTTTTTAAAGTTTCAATGAATTCTGAAATACTTTTGGCATTAGTCACCTTAAAATCACCAATTTTTGTACGTCTTAAAGTAGTAAGATGCGCTCCTGAATTTAAGGCTTTACCAAAATCATAAGCTAAAGATCGAATATAGGTCCCTTTACTACAAACAACTTTAAAATCAATGGTTGGCAAATTAATATTTGTGATTTCAAAGGTGTGAATATGTACGTTTCGCGATTTGATTTCGGTTGTTTCTCCTGCACGTGCTAATTCGTATAGACGTTTACCATCTTTTTTTATCGCAGAAAAAATAGGCGGTTTTTGCGCAATTGTACCTATAAATTTAGTAGTTGTTTGGTGAATAAGTTCATCGTTAATGTGAGTTATGGGGTATTGCGCATCAATTTCAGTTTCTAAATCGTAAGAAGGTGTGGTAGCGCCAACCGTAAATGTGCCCGTATACTCTTTTATTTGTGCCTGAAATTCATCGATTTTCTTTGTGAATTTTCCGGTACACAAAATCAACAAGCCAGTAGCTAAAGGATCCAACGTCCCTGCGTGACCAACCTTTATTTTTTTAAGATTAAATTGTTGTTTTAGCTCCCATCTAATTTTATTTACCACTTGAAAGGAGGTCCATTGTAGCGGTTTATCAATTAAAATAACCTGTCCATTTTTAAAATCTTCAACAGTCATGTTTATAGATCAAAGTATATCCGATAGCAATCAAACCTACAACAGCGCAATAAATGGCAAAGTAGGATAATTTGCTTTTTTTAACTAGGGTAATCATCCAATTACAGGCAAAAAGACCTGCAATAAAGGCAGCCGTAAAACCAGCTGTCATGGCACCAATTTGTGAACTTTCAAAATTAATATCCCCACTGAGTAAATCTTTCGCTACTTTTCCAAAAATTAGCGGTACTACCATCAAAAAAGAAAAGCGTGCTGCTTTGGTTCGGTCTACTCCTAGAAGTACTGAGGTAGAAATTGTTGCCCCTGAACGAGATATACCTGGTAACATGGCGATGGCTTGAGAAATACCGATTATAAAGGCATTGCTGTACGAAACATTTTTTGTTGTATTCTTTGCTTTATCAGCCAGTAATAGCAATATAGCTGTTAGTAATAGCATACATCCGACTAGTACTAGTTGACCACCAAAAAAGGATTCCAATTGCTCTTCAAATAGTACGCCAATAATAACTGCGGGTACCATAGATATAATAATTTTTAATGAAAATTTAAATTGATCATTCCATTTAAATTGAAAAAGCCCTTTGATAATTTCAAAAATTTCTTTTCTAAAAACAACCATAGTGCTCAATGTAGTAGCAAAGTGTAGAATTACGGTAAATGTTAAGCTTTCTTCTGGTAATGAATGATCTCCAAATAAAACCTTGGCTATTTCTAGATGTCCGCTAGATGAAACTGGTAAAAACTCCGTTAATCCTTGAATTATCCCTAAAAGAATCGCTTCTAAATAACTCATTAATTATTTTTTCGGATTGGTTAGTATGGCGTAAATTTCAACAATCAATCCAATGATTACCAATGTTGGCGCTAAACGGATACGTCTAAAGTTGTAGATTTCTTTATTAAATACGTTGGGGTCTTCACTACCGCCGCCGGCCATTAATATAAACCCTAAGGCAATTATTAATAAGCCAATTAACATAAAAATATAATTGCGCTTGCCGAATAAAAACTCTTGTTTAGATTTTTCTTGTTTTGCCATTTTTAATAATAAAGTTCGTCTGTTCTAAGATTTAAAAAGCGTTGGGTTGCAAAAAAAGCACTAATCCATGTAATAACTACCCCAACCAAAAATACACCACCAAAGAGAATTGTAAGCCTTAAAGAGTCGTTTAATAAGTTCAGCTCAGGAAAATAATCATTTAAATAGTATAAGGTTACAGCCAAACCAATTAAGGAAATAATTGCACCATAAATACCGAGTTGTATACTGCTTAAAATAAAAGGCTTTCTAATAAATCGTTTTGTGGCCCCTACCATTTGCATTGTTTTTATAGTAAAACGTTTTGCATAAACAGATAGTCGTATAGAATTGTTGATTAACAACATGGCGATAAATGCAAATAAAGAGCTGAAAATCAATATCCAAAAACTTACTCTCTTAATATTCTTTGTAAGTAAATCTATCAATGGCTTATTATAAGAAACTTCAAAAACAACTTCTTTCTTAGCAAGACTGGCTTCTATCTCGCTCATTTTTTCGGGTGTTACATAGTCTGCTTTGAGAAATAATTCGACTGAATTTTTTAATGGATTGTAACCTAAGAATTCCATAAAATCTTCACCGTTCTCTTTTTTTACGATTTCGGCAGCTTCCTTTTTTGAAATGAATGTAGTTGATTTGGTATATGCTTCGTTTTTTAGTTCCTTATGAAAAGTGTTCATCGCAGATTCAGCAACATCATCATTTAAGAAAATAGTAACAGAAGCTTGCTCTTTGAAATAATTAGAAACGTTTTTTGTATTTAAAACTAACATACCGAGTAGGCCTATTAAAAATAATACAAAAGCAATACTCATTACTACTGAAAAGTAGGACGATCTTAAACGACGTTTTTGATATTTTTCAAATGAAGTACTCATTAAAACAACTAGTAAAATAAGGCTGCAATATACTTATTTATCATTAATATCTTGGCACAATTCTATTAAAACACCGTTCGTAGATTTTGGATGTAAAAAAACAACAAGTTTGTTGTCGGCTCCCTTTTTTGGTGTTTCATTTAAGATGTTAAAACCTGCCAATTTTAAGCGTTCAATCTCCAAGTTAATATCTTCAACTGCAAAGGCAATATGGTGGATTCCTTCTCCTTTTTTTTCAATAAATTTGGCAATAGGACTTTTGTTATCAGTGGCTTCAAGCAACTCAATTTTATTTGGTCCCGATTTGAAAAAAGACGTTTTTACATGTTCACTCGGTACTTCCTCGATTTTATAATGTGGTTTTCCTAAGAGCGCCGCAAATAGTTCGTTCGATGCTTCCAAATTTTTAACAGCAATACCTATATGTTCTATTTTATTCATACGTAAATGTCTAGTGTTTACAGCACTCATTAGCGATGCGTGTAACGTTTTTGCCCTAATATTAAAACTGATATGCTCCCATTTATTCCTTTAAAAAGAAGTGTTCTACATAAATGAAAGAACAAATAATCTTCAAAAATATAGAATTTATAAACGATTTAAACTGTATTTTTGCAAAATGGAAACGAATAGACAAAAAAAAATTGCTGGAGTTATACAAAAAGATTTGGTTGATGTTCTACAAACAGCAGCTAGAGGTGGTGTTAAGGGCGTGATAATTTCGGTTACGAAAGTACAAGTAACATCAGATTTGTCACAAGCAAAAGTGTATTTAAGTATTTTTCCGAATGATAAGAGAGACGAACTCTTAGAAGGTATAAAATCTAATGCACCTTTGATTCGCCATGAGCTAGCACAGCGAACTAGAAATCAATTGAGAAGAGTGCCAGGATTGAATTTTCATTTGGATGATTCGTTAGATTATATTGAAAATATTGACGCTTCATTAAAAGGGAAGGATGAGAATCCAATCAAAAACCCTGATATCTTACCAAGAAGACGTAAAATTTAACGTGAACTTTCCGCTATACATAGCAAAACGATACCTGTTTTCAAAAAGCAGCAACAACGCTATTAATATTATTACAATTATTGCCGCTTTAGGCGTAGTGGTTAGTGCTATGGCATTGTTTATAGTGTTGTCGGTTTTTTCTGGATTAAAAAATTTCAGTCTTGATTTTATAAGAATTTCAGATCCAGACTTAAAAATTTCAATGGTTAAAGGGAAGTCATTTTTATTTACAGACAGCATCAATACTATTTTAAAGGCTGATGCGCGAATCATTCATTTTTCGAAAGTGCTTGAAGAAAAGGCTTTTTTTAATTATAAAGAAAAACAACATATTGCCAATATTAAAGGCGTTGACGCCACTTATTTACAGGTAAATAATATTGATACCGCAATCTATATTGGTGAGTGGATTGATAAAGAATTAGCCAATTCGGTAGTTATCGGTAATGGAATCTCATCAACCTTATCATTGGGAACCTATGATTTTATAGAACCATTAAAAGCATACGTGCCGAAACCAGGTAAGGGGTATGTCAACAACCCTAATTCTGCTTTTAGTGAAGTTAATTTACAGCCAGTAGGTATCTTTAGAATAACCGAAGAGTTAGATGGAAAATATGTTTTTTCAACACTTGAAACAGCACAACACTTATTGAATTATCAACCAAATCAGATTTCCGCGATTGAACTAAGGCTCATGGAAAATGTAAAGGAATCTGATGTTGTGGCCTATTTAAATTCAAAATTAGGTGACGTGTACAAAGTGGAAACTAGAACACAACTAAATGCTGTTTTTTATAAAATGATAAATACTGAAAATATCGTTTCATATCTAATTTTTACACTTATTTTAATTATTGCTTTATTTAATGTTATTGGAGCCATTGTGATGATGATTTTAGATAAACGAGAAAATTTAAAAACATTATTTAGTATTGGTGCTACTTTGAAAGAAATTCGTAAAATTTTTGTATTTCAAGGTTTTCTATTGACTTTTTTCGGAATGTTTATCGGATTAGGCTTGGCTATAATTTTTGTATTACTACAAAAACAATTTGGTTTGATTATGATCACTCCTTCATTGGCATATCCAGTAGAATACAAATTTACCAATGTGCTGGTGGTAGCTTCAACAATACTTTTTTTAGGATATATTTCTGCAATAATAGCTAGCTCTAGAATTACAAGAAAAGTTGTAGAGTAACTTTTGTTGGTTGGTCTAGATTGTTAGGAATGGGCTTTTTTTACGTCAATTGTATACATATATGTTGTAATTTGGTATGTGCAATCAATTAAACCCCCATGAGAGTTCAAGATTTAAATAAATTTGAATATAAAGAGTTACCGTTAAAACTACACGTTAGTTTCGATAAGGTTACTGCTTATTATACTAAATATGCTTCAGATAAGAATCATCCATATCATGATTTTTCTAAGGTATTATTGCAAAAACTTAATGAGAACCCAGAATTATTACATGGTTTTACCGATTTATCGTTATTAGAAAAGTATCAAGATTTAATAGATCGAATTTTAGAACCATTATTCCCTGAAGCATTGCAAGGAAATGAAATTAAAGCGGCGAGTATCCCTTTTTTGTTTGCGTCTTTTAAATTTTCTAATCGGTTTAAACAGATTTTAGAGAATACAGATGAAGGGTATGAGTTTAAAATTAGAAATATTGAGGAAGATGAGCTGTATATTAATACCTGTGTTGCAATTTTAAATTATTGTTACGGGTATAAGGTAGATTTAAAAAGACCTTTCTTTTTTGATATTCCAAATAAGAACACTGGAATTACGCATCATTATAGAGTGGCTTATAACATAGATTTAGCTGAAATTATTCCCACAGAAAGTGCGCCTAAAATAACAGAAGAAGATTATAAGTTGTTATTAGATAATTATGACAATATAGAGGTTTGGAAGGAAAAATTTCCCCCTTTTAGTTATACCTTCAAAGGTTTGGGTATCATGAATCTTTTTGATGTTACGGCCGATGAAATATTAACTTCATTAACTAAAGATTTATTACGTCAAGATGATAGTTTGATTGAAGATTTACAATTGAATTTAAGAAAGTTTTACAACATTAAAGATTTAAAACTAGGTTTTTCAATTTTTGATGCAGTCAATATAAAGTTATGTGATACGAACATTAAAAAATCAAATAGTTTAATACTTAATGATGAATCTGAAATAAATTGTACAAATTATTTTTGTGAAGGAATATTAGATAAGGTCTTTAGCAAACGCGAGATTCTGGCCATTTCTGATGTTGAAAAATATGGTAAAATGAACAATCGAAATTCGTTTTACAAAAATTTGAAGAGAAACGGAATTCAAAGTTTAATACTGATACCGATAAAAGCTACAGATAATGATGACTTGGCTTTATTAGAAATTGCGTCTCCAAGGCCGTACGAATTGAATTCCATCAATCACAATAAGTTAAAAGATATCCTTCCTGTATTTCAAACGGCGGTAAAACGTTCGTCTGAGGAGCATCAAAATATTTTAGAAGCAACCATCCAAGAGCATTATACTTCTATACATCCAACAGTAAAATGGCGTTTTTATCAAGCTGCAGAAAACTATCATATTGCTAACAATAAAGGAATTGAAAATCCTAAATTGGATGATATTGTTTTTGAAAATGTATACCCACTTTATGGGCAGTCAGATATTAAAGGGTCATCTATTGCGCGTAATAATGCAATTAAAAATGATCTCGTTAGTCAGTTAAGACTGGCGATAGATGTACTTGATAAGGCATGTAGCGTTGAGGTGTTGCCAATTTACGAAGAGCTGACGTTTCGAGTTGAAACGTATTTGTCTGATGTAAAAAAAGGCTTAGATGCGGGTGATGAAGTTGGTATACTTGGTTTTTTGAAATCAGAAATTTATCCCGTTTTTAATCATATCAAAAAAATTAATGGTGAGTTAGAGAAAGTTGTAGCTATTTATATGAATAGTATTGATGAAAACTTACACGTAGTTTATCAAGAAAGAAAAGATTATGAAGAAAGTGTAACGCTACTGAATGAACGTTTGGTGAATTATCTTGATAAAAAACAAGAAGAGGCCCAGGCAATGTTTCCACATTATTTTGAACGGTATAAAACAGATGGGGTAGAATACAACATGTATGTTGGTCAGTCTCTAGTGAAGAATAAAAAATACGATCCCTTATATTTGTACAACTTAAGGTTATGGCAGTTACAAGTTATGGCCGAGATGGAGAATGTTGCTTATTCATTGAAAGAACAATTAAATTATAAATTGCAGATAGCATCTCTAATTTTAGTACATAGCAACTCATTAGCTATTAAATTTAGAATGGATGAAAAGCAATTTGACGTTGATGGGGCTTATAATATCCGATATGAAATTATTAAGAAACGTATTGATAAAGTAAATATTAAGGGAACCAATAAGCGCTTAACAATTCCAGGTAAAATAGCGATTGTTTATTCGCAAGAAAAGGACGCTCTTGAGTATATTAAGTATATCAATTATTTACAATCTAAAGGTGTTTTAGGAGAAGTAGAAAAGCTAGAGTTAGAGGATTTACAGGGAGTTTCAGGGCTAAAGGCATTACGAGTTGCGGTTATTTATAAAACCAATTTTGATGAAGAAAACACCATGACTATAGACCAATTAATCGAAGACATTAAAGCTTAACTACCAATGACTATCTTACAAAAAGTAGAGGACTATGCAGTTACTCAGTTAACCGAAAATTTACCTAAAAATTTTATTTATCATAATATTAATCACACCCGAAAGGTGGTTCGGTATGTTCAGGAATTAGTTGAAGGTGAAAAAGTGGATGCTAAGGATGCTCAAATTGTAGAAATTGCCGCATGGTTACATGATGTTGGCTATACAAAAAGTACGGAGGGCCATGAAAAAGTTGGTGCAGAAATGGCGAAACGTTTTCTTGAATCGCAAAAAATTGCAAAAACAACTATTGATAAAGTTGAAAAGTGCATTCTTGCAACTACCAAAACAATTGAGCCAACCAATCAACTAGAGTGCATACTCGTTGATGCCGACTGTGCCCATTTGGGCAATAAAGGCTATAGTGAAATTAGTGAATTGTTACGTGAAGAATGGGAACAGCAAAATGATAAGGCTTTTACAAATGTAGAGTGGGTTCAAGAGAATATAAATTTTTTAGGTACTAAACATCGCTTTTATACAAATTATGCCATTGACAATTGGCAAAACACTAAAGATAAAAATTTAGCGAAATTGTATAAATCTTTAAAAAAGATAGCTGCGAATAAGGATAAAAACAAACTTAAAGCTGAAGAATTAAAACTTAAAAAAAAGAAAGCCAATATTCCAGAAAGAGGTATAGAAACTATGTTTAGGGTGACGCTTAAAAACCACATTACTTTGAGCAATATTGCAGATACAAAAGCAAATATTTTACTTTCTGTAAATGCTATTATTATATCGTTAGCTCTTTCCAATTTAATTCCGAAACTAGACAATCCTTCAAATCATTATTTAATTATACCAACTGCTATTTTTGTTGTATTCAGCTTGATTTCTATGGCATTATCAGTCTTGGCAACAAGGCCTAATGTTACAAGCGGAAAATTCACAAAGGAAGATGTTGAACAAAAGAAGGTGAATCTCTTGTTCTTTGGTAATTTTCACAAGGTAAAGCTAGACGAATTTGAGTGGGCGATGGGTGAGATGATGAATGACCGTGACTATTTGTATTCTTCCATGAAAAAAGATCTTTATTTTTTGGGTTTAGTACTGCATAAGAAATATAAAATTTTAAGAATTACTTATACTATATTTTTAGTAGGAATTATTACTTCTGTGATTGCCTTTGGTATTTCATTTAATAGTTTAGGAGTCTAAGGCCTAAGTGATTGATAAGTGGTAGTACTTTATCATCAAAATTACAGAACAACAGGGCGTGAAAAGGATGTTAATACCCCTTTAACTCCTCTATAAAAGGAGTATTGAAAAATAATAGAACCAATCATACTCATTTTAAAGTTATTGAATAAATTAATTTAATCAAATGAAACATTTTTATTATTTTTTTATAGGTGCTCTTTGTATACTTTTCTTAAATGCATGTGCAACATATCAAACGCAATTTGAGAATGCTAATTTTAATCCACAATTCCCTGATAAAGAAATTTCACATTCATTTTATTTAATTGGAGATGCTGGTAACTCACCGATAGGCTCAAAATCAGAAACAATTCAGGGTTTTGAAAAGGAATTGGCTGGAGCTACAAAAAACAGTACTGTACTTTTTTTAGGTGATAATATTTATGACAAAGGGATGCCAGAGAAAGGTAACGTGAAAAGAACCTTTGCGGAACATCAATTGAATGTGCAAACCGATGCAGTTCATGATTTTAAAGGACAAACCATTTTTATTCCAGGAAATCACGATTGGTATTCCGGACTAAAAGGATTAAAACGACAAGAAACCTATGTGGAAGACAAGTTGGGCAAAGGTGCGTTTTTACCTGCAAATGGATGTCCCATAGAAAAAGTAGATATTTCTGATGATGTTGAACTCCTAATTATAGATTCTGAGTGGTATTTAACCAACTGGGATAAGCACCCTACTATCAATGATGATTGCGAAATTAGAACCCGCGTCAAATTTTTTGAAGAATTTGAAAGTTTGATTAAAAAAGCACGTGGAAAAACCACGCTTATAGCCTTACATCACCCGATGTTTTCAAACGGACCCCATGGAGGTCAATACAGCTTTGGTTCTCATTTAAAACCGCTTCCAGTTTTAGGAACCTTAAAAAATATAATTCGAAAAACAGGAGGTGTTTCACCTGCCGATTTACAGAATAAAAAGGACAATGAGTTTAAGAAACGTTTGGTAACACTAGCACAAGAGAATAACAAGGTTATTTTCGTGTCTGGACACGAACATAGTATGCAGTATTCCGTTCAAGATAATTTGGCTCAAATTATTAGTGGTACTGGTTCAAAGCAAACAGCAACGAGAAATGTTTCAAGTAAATTTACTTCAAGTGATTCTGGTTTTGCACGACTCGACGTATTTAAAGACGGATCTTCTTTTGTACGTTTTTATTCAACCAAAACAAACGCGATAATCTATCAATCAGAAGTACATGCCGCTGATTCCGAAATTGCGATTTCAAAATTTGATCAACCCTTTCCCAAATCAGTACAAGCTTCTATCTATTCTGCTAAAGAAATTGATAAAAGTAAATTTTACAAAAGTATATGGGGAAAGCGTTACCGAAAATACTATGGAACCAAAGTAGCTGCACCAACAGTCAACTTAGATACTTTATTCGGAGGCTTGAAACCTGTTAGAAAAGGTGGCGGGCATCAATCGAAGTCACTAAGATTGATTGACAAGAATGGGAAACAATATGTTATGAGAGCGCTCCGGAAGAGTGCCACTATTTATCTTCAAGCAATGGCTTTTAAAGATCAATATATTGAAGGTCAATTTGAAGACACCTATACCGAAAGCTTATTGCAGGATTTCTATACAGGATCGCACCCATACGCACCATTTACGATGGGAACCCTTTCTGATGCTGTGAATTTATATCATACGAATCCAGTCTTATATTATGTACCAAAACAGCCAGTATTGGCCAATTTTAATGATGAATTTGGCAATGAATTATATATGATCGAAGAACATGTTTCTGATGGTCATGGTAATCTTAAAAGTTTTGGATATGCTAATAAAATTGAAAGTACTGACGACCTGTTCAAAAAATTACGGAAAGATGAGAAGTATGTGATCGATGACGTGATGTTTCTTAGGGCACGTTTGTTTGATATGCTTATCGGTGACTGGGATCGACATATAGACCAATGGCGCTGGGCTGAATTTGAAGATGAAAATAGTGATAAAGTTGTGTTTAAGCCTATTCCTAGAGATAGAGATCAGGCATTTTCGATTATGGGCGATGGCGCTTTAATGAATTTTGCCACACGGGTGATTCCCCCTTTAAAGTTGATGGAAGGCTTTAATGATGATATTAGAAATGTAAAAGGCTTTAATTTTAGTCCCTTTTCACTAGACATGACCCTGCTTAATAAAACAACAAAATGGCAATGGGAAGAGCAAGTAGCTTTAATTCAAAAAAGCCTGACAGCCGAAGTTATTGATAAAGCATTTGAAGCTTTCCCAAAAGAAGTACATGATGAATCAATTATAAAAATTAAACAAACCTTATTGACAAGACTTACTAACCTCAATAATATTGCAGATGACTATTATGAAGTGCTTAGTAAATTTGCAGTTATTACCGGAACGGACAAAGATGATTGGTTCGATATTAATCGTATGGACAATGGTGTAACGGAAGTGACAGGTTATCGTATTGAAAATGGGAAGAAAGGAAGCGTTTTTCATCATAAAACCTATAAAAGTAATAGCACCAAAGAGATTTGGATTTACGGATTAGATGATACAGATACTTTTAAGGTATTTGGGCAAGGAGATCATCCTATTAAAGTGAGAATTATTGGAGGACAAAATAATGATACTTACGTGATTGAAAATGGGAAGAATACTAGAATGTACGATTATAAATCTAAGAAAAATCAATTCGACACGCGTAAAGGCACGCGAAAATTGACAGATAATTACAACACAAATGTGTATGACTACACGAAATTTAAAAACAATTCAAATCAATTGGTACCAAGTATCGGTTCAAACCCTGATGATGGCTTTAAAATTGGTGTTTTAGATACCTATACTACTTATGGATTTGAAAGAAATCCGTTTACAAGTCAACACACCTTTAAAGCATCTTATTATTTTGCTACCAAAGGTTTTGAGTTTGGGTATAATGGTGAATTTGCGAATGTAATTGGAACCATGAATCTTGGGATTGACGCGAAATTAACGAGCTCGAACTATAGTATTAACTTTTTTGGTTTTGGAAATAGTACGCCCAATTTTGATGATGATTTGGAATTGGATTTTAACCGTGTTAAACTGCGAACACTGAAAATTGCACCCTCTTTGATTTGGAGAGGTGAACTCGGGGCGAGTTTTAAATCGTCTATTTCGTACGAATCGATTGAGGTTGAAGAAACACAAGGTCGATTTATCAATGATTTTTTAAATACAACAAATGATGTAAACAATGAATTTTTTGGGGTGGATTTAAAATATCATTATGAAAATTATGATAATAAGGCATTTCCTACGCTTGGTATGATAGCTTCATTACAAGTAGGTTATAAATTAAATGCCACAGAAACCAATAGAGGTTTTGCCTATATTATCCCAGAACTTGGATTTACCCATAAATTAATACCCAATGGTCAATTAGTATTCGCAACAAAATTCAAAGGTCAGTTTAATTTAGGAGATGATTTTGAATTCTATCAGGCCGCAAGTATTGGGGCCAATAACGGATTAAGAGGCTATAGAAATGAACGCTTTTCTGGTGAAAAATCTTTTTATCAAAGCTCAGACATTCGATTAAATCTTCGTAAAATAAAAACAGGGCTACTACCTGTAAATATTGGAATTTTTGGAGGTTTTGACTACGGTCGTGTTTGGGTAGATGATGCCTTGGTTTTAAATCAAGGTTTTAATAGTGACTCTTGGAATACTTCAATTGGTGGAGGAATTTTTGTAAATGCAGCCGATATAACTACATTAAATATTTCAGCATTTAATAGTGATGATGGCTTGCGCTTTGCATTTGCAATAGGATTCGGGTTTTAAACTGATGGATTTTCCTCCCTTTTTTAACAAAGGGGCTAATGGTGCTTTTTTTCTATAAATCTAATTACCTTTGGACTTTCAAAATAATGATGGTTAAATGAATACAGTTGAAAATTTATTGGCAATTTTAGTATTAGAAAAAGAGTCGGAAAATAGTTTTAGTGGCGTTAGTAAAACTATTGGAAGTCCGAATGTTTTTGGCGGACAAGTACTGGCACAAGCCGTGAACGCAGCCTACAGAACAATTACTAATAAGCGTATTTTACATTCGCTACACGGTTATTTTTTAGAAGCAGGAAATTTAGACCTACCAATAATTTATGATGTAGAGAACATTCGTGATGGCGGTAGCTTTTCAACAAGAAGAGTAACGGCGAAACAAAACGATAAGATCATTTTTATTTTGGCCGCCTCTTTCCATAAATTGGAAGATGGTTATGAACATCAGGTTGCAATGAAAGCAACTGTTAAGCAACCAGAAGAATTGATAAGTTGGTCTGAAATGTTAGTGACCTATGGTGATTTTTTACCAAATAAATTAAAAGAATTTTTGCAGATTGAGCGCCCAATTGAATTTAAGCCAACAAAAATTGTAAACCCTCTAGATAAAAAAGACTTAGCTCCGTTTGCTGACATGTGGTTTAAACTAAAAGGAACCAGTTCTACTTTAGATTTAGCAACCAAACAACAGATTTTGACCTATATTTCTGATTATAATATTTTATCTGCAACGCTATATCCTCATGCGAGTCAAGCAAATTATGGAAATGTACAAATGGCAAGTCTAGATCATTCAATGTGGTTTTTTAGAGACTTTGATTTTGACGATTGGATGCTTTATTCAATAGAGTCACCAAGTACCTACGGTGCTACAGGTTTCGGACGAGGACATATATATTCAAGAGACGGTAAATTAATTGCTTCGGTTGCACAAGAAGGTTTAATGCGACCTAAAAAGTAAAATCACTTAAATTTATACGCATACAAGTTCTTGCCCGTTTGGTTTGCATATTCATCAGTAATATAGATTGTTGAGCTGTCTTTAAAACAAATGCTTTCTTTTTGAGAGATAAAATTAAAAGGAAGCTCTTTTACAATTCCACTCAGAAAATTGTCACTCTTAAAACTGGTAAACACAAGCATACTACTTCTACTAAGCAAGATTACAGCCTTACCATCTGGACTGATAGCTGCTGAAGTAATTGAACAGTTATAGTCACTACATGAAACGTAATTGTCTATGAAGGCAGCTTCGTGATTTCCTGGTTTTGCAGGGATTTTGTACAAGGAGGTTTTCCCATAATTTCCTTTAACACGACTTCTTGTAAATAGATAGAAATGGGCATTGTGATAAAAAAAAGACTCGACATCAAAATAACGTTGATTTTTTTTAGGAGGAAATTTATTTTGTTCTGGAAAGTAAAAATGTATTTTTTCAACCGTAATTTTCTCTTCCGAAGTTAAATCGGTAGCTGCAATTTTTAAAATACTTAAATTTTTTCGATCGTTGTTGTTATTGCCAAAATCGCCAATGTATAAGTTGCCAATTGGATCACTGGTTAAATCTTCCCAATCGTGGTTTTTAGCATCAATACGAAGCGTTTTTTCAATAGTTCCACTTGTTGAAACTCCAAATACAGTATTGGTATTTCCGCTATCATTCACCATCCACAGCAAGTTTGAATGGCGTGTTGTTTCGGTGCCTGATACCTCTTTTAATTCTGTGGGAAGTTCTGAAATAAGCTTTAATTCTCCGAAGTTTGAACAGGTAGAAAGTAAAAGAATATTGAAAAAGAAGACGAGCCTTACTAAATTAAGTTTCATCACAATACAAATTCATAATTTCCAAATTTGTCTAATACTTCATCAAACACAGCATATACATCTTTGGGGTCATCACTGGTTACCATTTTCATTCTATAATCTTTAAAATGTGGAATGCCCTTAAAGTAATTGGTATAATGTCTTCTGGTTTCTACAACTCCCAAACGGTCACCTTTCCAATCAATCGCCATTTGTAAATGACGACGTGCAACTTCAACACGTTGTGCAATAGTTGGAGGCGCTAAGTGTTCACCTGTTTTAAAAAAATGTTTTACTTCATTAAAAAACCATGGGTTACCGATACTTGCTCTGCCAATCATAGCACCATCGAGCCCATAGCTGTCACGCATCTCTGCTGCTTTTTCAGGAGAGGTAATGTCTCCATTTCCAAAAACGGGGATATGCATTCTAGGGTTGTTTTTTACCGCCGCAATTGGTGCCCAATCGGCATCGCCCTTATACATTTGTGCGCGTGTACGTCCGTGAATGGCAATTGCTTTACAACCTACATCTTGTAGTCGTTCCGCTACTTCTACAATCTTAATAGAGCTGTCATCCCACCCTAAACGTGTTTTTACAGTTATTGGTAAGTTAGTGCGTTTCACCATTTCTGCTGTTAATTGCTCCATTAAACAGATATCTTTTAAGATTCCTGCACCTGCACCTTTACTAACCACTTTTTTTACAGGACAACCAAAATTGATGTCGATTATATCGGGATTTGATTTTTCTACAATATCAATTGTTTGTAGCATACTCTCTAAGTTCGCACCAAAAATTTGGATACCAACTGGTCGCTCTTTTTCATAGATGTCTAATTTCATAACACTTTTTGCAGCATTGCGAATCAAACCTTCACTAGAAACAAATTCAGTATATACAACATCCGCACCCTGTTCTTTGCACAATGCTCTAAACGGAGGGTCGCTAACGTCTTCCATCGGTGCCAATAGCAAAGGGAAGTCGGGTAATTCTATGTCGCCTATTTTAACCAAATCTTAAAATTTATGATGCAAAAGTATTGAAAATGAATGAGATATTTTAGAATGTCACTTCTGATTCTACGGTTTTATCACCTCTTTTGATGGTAACTGTTGTTGTGTTTCCGGCTTCAAATTTTGAAAGTGATTTCATATAGCTCATCATGTCAATTATTTCAAAATCACCTAGTTGTAGTACGATATCACCTTTTTGCAAGCCTGCTTTTTGCGCCGGTTTATCCTCACTTACACCGTCAATTCGCATACCTTTTCCATCAAACATATAATCTGGTATTACTCCCAACGTAACTTTAAAACGAGGTGTTTCTTCACTTTCATTTTTAGTTTTTCTAAATGCTAATTTTCCATTGTCATTTAGGTCGCTAATCACGTCGAATATATAATTAGAAATGGTTTCCATTCCTTGATAATTCAATTTTTCTGAGTCGTCACCTGGCTTGTGGTAATCTTCATGTTGCCCTGTAAAAAAATGTAAAACAGGAATGTCTATTAAATAAAACGAGGTATGGTCAGAGGGTCCAACACCCGATTCGTTCTCTATTAATTTGAATTTCGAATTATGAGCGGTAAGTGTTTGTTTAAATATGGGTGATGTACCAACACCATAAACAGCCAAAGTACTATCTTGTTTTAATCGGCCAACCATATCCATATTGATCATATAGTTAATAGAATCTGCCGCTATAGTAGGGTTTTTTGCAAAGTAATTTGAACCTAATAAGCCCATTTCTTCACCAGAAAAAGCCATAAACAAGTAGTTGTTATCAGTATTCGATTTTTTAAGCTTACTGGCTAAATTTAACATAACGGCAACACCGCTAGCATTGTCATCAGCACCATTGTGGATTGCTTTTTCGCCTCTGTATAAAGAGCCTTCGGCACCATATCCTAAATGATCATAATGTGCACCGATTACGATTGTTTTCGTCGCTTTATTATCGATAAAACCTAGTACATTCTGTCCAGTAATCGTACTATCTCCATCTACAACAGTATACTTCACTTCTTGATGTGGATCTGTTTTTGGTTTAAAGGTAAATGATTGATAATAGGCTTCAGTACCTTTAGGTGCTAATCCCAAACTTTTAAAGCGATTGGCAATGTATTCGGCGGCGGCTATTTCTCCTTTGGTACCTGTTTGGCGTCCTTCTAATTTATCGGCAGCTAAAAAAGTAACATCTTCTTTAATTTTGTTTTCTGGCTGATACGCTTCTTTACACCCCAACAGCGATAAAAAAAGAACTAGTAGCGATATTTTTTTCATTATATAAATCTTATTTTTGCGCAAAATTAGGCATTATCTGCCATTTATTTTAATAACCATTATGAAAACACGATTATTCTACCTTCTATTAATTTTAGTATCAGCTGTTGCTTGTAAAAATAATAAAGAAAAAAATGTTGATGAACAAGCGAAAGTTACTTTAGCTGAGAACTCATTAATATACCCAGAAGAAGTACACTTCAAAGATTTACGTCAAGTTACTTTTGGTGGCGATAATGCTGAGGCGTATTGGAGTTTTGATGATACACAAATTGTGTTTCAGTCAAATAATTCAAAGTGGAATGTAAGTTGCGATCAAATGTTTCTAATGAATGCTACTGAAACCTTGGATAGCGTAGTTGCTCCACCGATGTTAAGTACGGGTAAAGGGCGTACTACATGTGCCTATTTTTTACCTGATAATAAGCATATAGTGTATGCGTCAACACACCTAGGAGGTGAGGAGTGCCCAGAGGCACCTTTGCGAAAAGAAGGAAAGTATGTTTGGCCCATTTATGCTAGCTATGATATTTTTGTAGCTGATTTAGAAGGAAATATTACCAAACAATTAACAACTGAAAAAGGATATGATGCTGAAGCAACGGTATCCCCTCATGGAGATAAGATTGTATTTACTTCAGATAGAAGTGGCGATTTGGAATTGTATACTATGAATATAGACGGTAGTGATGTACAACAAATTACCAGTGAATTGGGGTATGATGGTGGTGCATTTTTCTCACCTGATGGTACAAAGTTGATTTTCCGCTCATCGCGACCTAAAACAGCAAAGGAAATTAAAGAATACAAAGATTTATTAGCAGAAGGCTTAGTAATGCCCACTGAAATGGAATTGTATATCTGTAATGCGGATGGTAGTGATATGAAACAATTGACTAATTTGGGCAACGCGAATTGGAGTCCGTTTTTTCACCCTTCGGGAGAAAAAATATTGTTTTCTTCAAACTTTGAAGCAGAAAGAGGATTTCCATTTAACTTATACATGATTGATATTGATGGTAAAAACCTGAAACGGATTACTCATGGTGAAACCTTTGATGCTTTTCCAGTATTTTCAAATGACGGTACCAAACTCATCTTTTCTTCCAATCGCAATAATGGAGGTGGTAGAGATACCAACTTATTTATTGCAGAATGGCAAGACTAAAAAGTTTGACCTTTTTAAATAATAACAGTTAAGATTTTTTTAGGTTTTATTCTTTTGTTCCCCAAGGAGCTTCTGGAGTTTCAATAGCATTACTCAAATCAAAACGAACAGAGAAAAAACGATCGGTTCCAATTCGACGCAGGTTGTAAGTGAGACTCGTATCGTCTATAGTAAACCACCAAATATTAGAAGATGCGGCAGGTATAATTTGTGAAGTGTGTACATCTGAAGGAAACATCTGGAGATTGGCTAAACCGTGATTTGAACTGATTCCGCCATATTGGGTTAGCTCTTCTTCTGTACCATCAGGCTTGCGATGATCGTGCTTGAGGCTAATTAGTTTGTTGGCATTCAAATGTAACACCCAAGTACGAGATTTGTTTTCACCTACAAAAAACGGAATTCGAATATCATTTGTATCGCATGAACGTACATGCATGACTAATTTTTCACCAGTAAAACCATCGTTTGGAACGGCACCCGCAACAATCTCACCTTCATACGCTTTGCCACAATGTGCTTGTAGTTGCGCCCAAAATTTTTCTGAATTTGTTTGTTCTTGCGCAATGATGTGTAGTGGCAATACGAGTAAAAAATAGACGAGTGCTCTCATTTTTTATGGTTTTAGTAATTAGAATCTTTATAAAGAAGGTTAAACATACGAAAAAATGTATCGGCTCTATTTAACAGTGTGAAAAAGTTCCTACAGAAATAATAAGAGATCAACCTTTTTTATTCAAGAACTCTATGAGAAAAGGTCTTGATATTAGAAGGATGAATTAATATATCTATCATAAGTGATATTGCAACGAGAAACCTTACTCAGGCACTGCTTTACGCCATCCATCGCTTAGTTGTTTTGACAATGCTGTTATAGCTTCATTATACGTTGGGTCATTGGCAACATTTATGGTTTCGTAAGGATCCTCTTTTGAGTCGTATAGTTCCGAATTTTTGAACGTACCTCGTGTACCTGTCTTTGGATCCCAATCATACCATTCAATATAGTGATAATCTTTGGTATTGATCGAGTAGCCCATATATCTTTTGCCATCTGCTGAGTGTTGTGGTCTCCGATGGAATTGGCTAAAGGTAGCTTTTTTCCATTGACGACTAGGGTCTTTTAGTAAAGGCACAAAACTGGTGCCTTGCATATAATCAGGGACTTCAATTCCGGCCAACTCACACAATGAAGGGAACATATCTATTAATTCTGTAAACTCGTGGGTTTGAGCACCTCTATTTTCTTGGTTAGGATATCTAATAATCATAGGTACTTTTAAATCCATATTATAATTTGTCATTTTCCCCCAGCTATTATGGTCACCTAATTTCCAACCGTGATCTCCCCAAATAATGATAATGGTGTTTTCATATATGCCAATCTCCTTCATATGAGCGATTAAGTTACCTAATAAGGCATCTACATAACTTACACTTGCATAGTATCCGTGTTTTAAAGTACGTGCAGTATCTTGATTCATTCTAAAAGAAGAAGAAGGTAGGCCAATATGATTAAACCCGTCATAGTGTCTTAACTCGTACATTGAGTTCATAGTTTGCGGAGGTGCATTTTTTGGTATTTCTGGATTTTGAGCCAATGGTATTTTCTCTCGGTCATACAGATCCCAATATTTTTTTGGAGCCGTGAATGGAAGATGTGGACGAAAATAACCTAGTCCCATATAAAATGGTTTGTCCATTTTCGCTAGACGCGTAAGTGTTTGTTTTGCTAGTTTAGTTTGAGCACCATCAAAATACATGGTGTCATGAACGTCAGCGGCTTCCCATGCAGGGCCAGTATTCCATCCATCTGCGTATCTAACGGGTCTTAGTTTTAACAATGAATCCCTTTTTATTACTTGTGATGCGGCAACTTCTTCACTGATATAAAAAGTCTCACCATCCCTACCCAACCATTCTGGACGTAAATACCTAGCAGGACGAAGATCTGGTTCATCCCATGAGATAGAATCTGGCATATAATTATGAAAAATTTTACCCAAGTTTACGGTATGGTATCCAGACTTTGCGAAATGTTGAGGCATGGTAACAGTGTTCGGGTAAATCTCACGAAACTTATCTCCTAAATGCCAAACACGCGTTGAATCTGGTCGTAACCCTGTCATTAAACTCGCTCTAGAAGGTGCGCAAACGCCGACTTGAGCGAATGTTTGTCTGAAGGTCATTCCTTCTGAAGCCAATTGATCAATATTTGGGGTTACGGCAATTGAATCACCATAAGCACCTAAAGTTGGTCTAAGATCATCAATGGAAACGAATAGAATATTAGGCTTGATAGGTTCTTTAACTTGAGTTTTGTTGCAACTGAATAGCGTTAGAATCGTAAAACCAAGGAGGTAAAAATGAAAGTAATTATTTTTCATGTTTATTTTAAATTATGTTTATCTCTTTATAAGATTTCAATGAAATATGTGTTGGTAACAAACATAAAAGAAAATAAATTAATAATGATATCTAAAAGTGCTGAGAACCTTTAGTGTAGTATCAGTGTAGTGTTATTTAGGCATAACATGTTGGGTGCCATGTTTACTTTTTAAGCCATCCTGGTCCACGTACTACTTGGCCAGGGAGTGCTCCTGTATGCTCACCATTTTTAAGTACTTGCTCACCATTTACAAAAACATGTAGCATGCCCTTTGCGTATTGGGCAGGTTTGTCAAAAGTAGCTTTGTCGCTAATAGTTTTTGGATTAAAAATAGCTAAATCGGCAAAATGACCCAGTTTTAAAGCGCCGCGTTTTTTAATTTTAAGATTGGTAGCTGGTAAAGTAGTTAGTTTGTGAATAGCTTTTTCTAAAGAAATGACTTTTTCATCGCGGACATATTTACCTAATAAACGCGCAAAATTTCCATAAGCCCTGGGGTGCTTACTCGACTTTAAAAAGACGCCTTCTGGAGCTAGTGACTCTGCATCAGAGCCAAAACTCATATATGGCAATGCGATTTGTTTTTTTACATTTTCTTCTGACATTAAAAAATAAACGGTACCAACCCTACTGCCGTCCTGAATAACTAAATCCATCGCCGTTTCTTCTGGTGACGTATTTCTTATTTTTGCAACTTCGGCCAGTGTTTTTCCAGTTAAGTATTTTAAACTATCATTTTTAAATCCGATTAAAAGTACTTTATCATAAGATCCGGTTGCCAATAATAGGTTTTCCCAATCATTGGTTTTGGTCAACATTTCATGCTTCACTTTTTTTCTTATTTCTGGATCTTGTAAGCGTTTTGCCCATTGGCTATACCCGCCCTCTTGTACCCAAGGAGGCATTGCAGCGTCAAGACCAGTAGCTCCTGCAGTATAATTATACATGTCAGTAGTAATATGAAGACCTGCAGCACGTGCGGAGTCAATTTTGGCAATCACTTGGTCAAATTTGTTCCAATTGTCTTTTCCAGCCATTTTCAAATGATATACTTCGGCACGAATATCGGCTTCGTCGGCTATTTGTATTAATTCATCTAAACTCTCTAATAATTGATTCCCTTCACTTCGCATATGCGAAATATACATACCATCATATTCGGCAGCAACTTTACAAAGGGCAATTAATTCTTCAGTGCTTGAATAAAAAGCTGGTGCATAGATTAACGAAGAGCCAATACCCAAAGCGCCTTCTTCCATGGCTTTTCGTACCATTTGCTGCATGTATGCAAGTTCCTCAGTAGTTGGTGCTCTGTTTTCAAAACCAAGAGCATTTATCCGTAAGGTAGTGGCACCTACAAACGAAGCTACGTTTGGGGCAACTCCTTTTTTGGTTAAAAACTCTAAATATTCCGCCAAGGTATTCCATTCAACATCATAGCGAATATCACTTTGACCAGCAATCAAATCTTTTTTGGAAGTTTCTGTAAGTGGCCCCATTGAAGTGCCCTCACCAAAAACTTCTAAGGTTACACCTTGTCTGATATCACTTTGTGATTTCCCATCTTCAATTAATGATTCTACAGCCCAACTGAGCATGTTTATGAAGCCAGGAGCTACTGCAAGTCCTGTGGCATCAATTTCGGTTTTGCCTTTGGCGTCTTGAAGTTGGCCGATGGCGGCAATAGTATCTGCATTGATTCCAATATCACCTACATAAGAGGCTTGCCCCGAGCCGTCTATAATTTGCCCGCCTTTAATTAGTACGTCAAACTGGTGAGAGTTGGAACAATTGGTTAAAAATACAATGAAAAGTAAGGAAAGTAAGGACTGGACAACTTGTTTCATAAGATTAAAGACTGGCGTTAGGTGATCGTCTGCAACGAAGTTAGTAGAAAATAAATTAAAAATGAAACGAACAAGCGGTATTTAACAAGTCAGTTTATAACCAAAACCACGAACATTCAGAATTTGGATTGATGAATCTTGACTTAATTTTTTTCGCAATTTGGTAATAAATACGTCCATACTTCGTCCGTTAAAGAAGTCGTCACTACCCCATAATTTAGTTAAAATTAATGAACGGTCTAACACTTCATTTTTATTTTGGATTAAATGAAATAGTAAATGTGCTTCGCGGTGCGTGAGTTGAACTTTTTCACTATTTTCAAATTGGAGTGTTTGTTTAGGGAAGTCAAAGGTATAATCACCAACTTTAAGTATCTCAGAAGTTTTTTGAAGCTTGGTTCTATGTAGTAAATTTTGAATTCGTACAATTAACTCTTCAATACTAAATGGTTTTTTTAAATAATCATTTCCTCCAATAGTAAAACCCTCTACTACATCTTGAGTTTGTGATTTGGCGGTTAAAAAAATAATGGGGATTAGGTCATCTTCCATACGTATTTCTTTAGCCAAAGTAAAACCATCTTTTTTTGGCATCATTACATCTAAAACCAATAGCTCGGGCTTTTCAGTTTTATAAACGTCATATGCAATTTGACCATTTTCGCACAACAAGACTTCAAAATTTCTCGTTTCTAAGCTCTCTTTTATAATTTGTCCTAAAGCTGGTTCGTCTTCGGCTAATAATATAGTTGTAGGTTTATCCATTAGGAAGCGAGATTTTAAAAGTTGTTAGCTTATTTTTTAAATCCAGATCAACTGAGCCGATATGCTTTTCTACAATTTTCTTTACATAATACAAACCAATTCCAAAGCCTTTCACGTCATGTGTATTTCCTTTAGGAACTCTATAAAATTTCTCAAAAATTCTTTCTTTACTATCCTTGGTTAAGGTATTTCCGTTATCAGAAATTTCAATATTAAAAGCTTCCGCATCTTGATTTAAGTGTACAGAAATAGTGTTTCCACCATATTTTAAGGCATTATCTAAAATATTACTTATGGCATTTTCAAAGTGAAAAACATCAACTTTTGCAAAAACATCCTCTCCGTTAGGTGAATAGGTAATGGTTTTGTTATTGACTTGCATTTGATGTTTGCTAACAACACCCTGAAGTAAATCGGTAATATTGATTTCTTCCTTTTTTAATTCTAAATTACTACTGTCTAAAGTGGCAGTTTCAAGTAATCTTTCAACCATTATATTTAGTTTTTCTAGTTGACTACTAGACATGTCTAAATACATTTTTGTTTTCTTTTGATCTTCAATTACATTGAAATTTTTAATACTTTCAAGGGCAACACCAATAGTAGAAATGGGTGTTTTAAATTCATGTGTAATATTGCTAATCAAGTCATTTTTAACTTCATCTAATTGTTTTTGCTTGTAGATAGTTCTTAAAAGATAGATCAAGCTGGCAATTATGCATGCCGATAGTAAGAGCGATAATAAAATAGATATGAAGGAATTTTTTAAAAGTGAAAATGTTGAATTGGTAAATAACAGTTCTAAACTACTTTTATATGGTAAAAAAGTAGATTTTGAAATTGTTTTAAGATGATTTTTAGGCAATCCGCTAATTTTATATTCACTGGTTTTATTAAGAATACTGTCGTTATCTTGCCGTGTTTGATAATTATATTTTATCGCATAAGTAACATCAATTTTATTCCGTGCAAATTCTTGGCTTATAAAACCATCTAATTTAGCGAGATCAATGGTGTCTTTTGAAATAGAAATAAACACTTTAGAAATTAAACTATCTATGTTTTTAGGAAATGATTTATCTACAGTATAAAAGGGATAGTCATTATCTTCTTTATCATTACGCGGTGATTTAATTAACAACGGTCTTTGATTGTCAAGTTTGGCTATATTTTGTAGGGTACTATCTAGCTTTTTACGCAAATTTTTTCTAGAGGCATTTTGAACAACGATAGTATCTATCTTTTCTGTTGCATTTATGGTGTCATGTGAGGTAAAGGTAATAATACCTGAACGTGTTAATTGCGCAAAATAAGCCTCTACAGAATTGTCCAAACTCAATTGAACTTTACTGAAAAGGTTTTGTTTCGTTCTTTGGTATTCTTTGTAATTCCAATACACTTGCACTACAATTGTCAATACAATAGTAATACCTATAAAATACAAAACGTTGGTGTATTTCTTTTTATTCATAGGTCAAAGTTAGGTACATCTGTTGTATTAAACCAAATCGCTTAACAATCGTTAACATTAATTAACGCTGCCGTTTGTATAAAGTACTTACTTTTGTTACCATAAAATTACATTAAAAATGATAAAACTAATAACAACACTTATAATATTGTTAATCTCAGCAGTCTCTATGGCTCAAGATTTTCAAGGAAAGGCATACTATATGTCTAAAACATCTGTCGACATGGATAATTTTGGTGGACGACAAATGAACGAAGAACAAAAGAAACGTATTTTAGATCGTATGAAAAGTATGTTTGAAAAAACATATGAACTTACATTTAATAAAAGTGAATCACTTTATAAAGAAGAAGAAAAATTAGAGGCTCCTGGGCAAGGCGGTGGAGGAAGATTTGGTGGATTTAGTGCAACAGCTGGCCCGCAATATAAAAATGTAAAAGAGGGAAAACTTTTACAAGAACAAGAATTTTTTGGTAAAAAGTTTCTAATTAAAGATGATTTACAACCTTTAGAATGGGTTATGGGTAGTGAAACGAAACAAATTGGTAAGTATACTTGTTTTAAAGCTACAGCAACCACAACAGACAATTCGTTTGATATTAGTAGTGCTTTTCGTGGAAGAGGTAGAAACAATAATGAAAGCAATAATGACGCTACGAAGGCGGCTGATGAGGCAGAAGTGTCAAAAGAAATAACCATAACAGCTTGGTATACACCACAAATACCAATAAATCAAGGGCCAGGAGAATATTGGGGCTTGCCAGGATTAATTTTAGAGGTACAATCAGGAAAAACAACCATACTTTGTTCTAAAATTGTTATGAATCCTGAAGACCAGAAAGAAATTAAAGCACCATCTAAAGGCAAAGAAATTTCTCAGAAAGACTATAACGAAACCGTGAAAAAGAAAACGGAAGAAATGCGTGAGCAATTTAGTCGCGGACGAGGTGGTAGAGGAAGACAATAGTTCTGAAATTAGCCAATTATTCTTCAATAAACTTAATTAGAAAATAATCAAATGAAACATTTTATTACAGTAATGCTGCTTATGGCGGTTAGTATGACCTTTGCCCAAATTAAAATGGAAGGTGTTGTAAAAGATAGTATTGGTACCCCGCTAGAAATGGCAAATGTAATTGCAATTAACCAAGAAACTAAATTGCTAGAATCTTATGCCATTACAAATGACAAAGGAAGATATAAATTGAATCTCGAAAGTAATTCAACTTTTAAAATACAAGTGAGTTATATTGGGATGAAGACATTTGAGGAAATCATTAAAACAGTAGAAGCTGATTTAACAAAAGACTACACATTAAAAGAAGATAATGTATTAGATGAAGTAGAGCTTACCTATGAAATGCCGATAACCATTAAGGGAGATACTATGGTTTACAACGCTGATTCTTTTAAAAGCGGAACTGAACGTAAGTTAGAAGATATTTTAAAAAAATTACCGGGTGTAGAAATCAATGATTTAGGCCAGATTGAAGTTGAAGGGAAAGCTGTAAGTAAATTAATGGTAAATGGAAAGGACTTTTTTGATGGCGACACCAAATTAGGGACTCAGAATATCCCATCAAATGCTGTTGATAAAATTGAAATATTAAAAAACTTTACTGAAGTAGGTCAATTAAGCGGCGTTCAGAATAACCAGGATAATCTCGCCATTAATATTAAATTGAAACAAGGAAAGGATAAATTTTGGTTTGGAAATGTAACCGTTGGAGGAGGTTCTGCAGAAGACACTCCATTATACTTAGTGCAACCAAAATTATTTTACTACAGTCCCAAAACCAGTGTGAATTTTATTGGTGATTTAAATAATATGGGTGAGGTGGCTTTTACGCGTAGAGATTATTTTAACTTTGGATCTGGTTTTCAAGCACCAAGCCAATCAAGTGGTACGAATATTAATTTGGGGTCTAATTCCTTAGGGTTTTTACAATCTCAAAGCGACAGGGTTGATGATATTAATTCTAAATTGGCCGCAATGAACTTTAATCATTCACCTAAAAAAGGGTTAGATTTTAGTGGGTTTGGTATCTATTCTGGAAATAGAACCGACATGAGTGAGAATAGATCGATTCAATATACTGATGCAACTTTAAATCTTCCTGATGAAGATACAGAAACAAAAACACATCAAGCTAGTGATTTAGGGATGGTTAAGTTGAAGACAAAGTATGTTCCTAATACAAGTAATCAATTAGATTATCAAATTGTAGGAAGAGTTTCAACAGAACAACAAAACCAAAATGTACTTTCAAGTATCAGTGGTGATGTTGGGGAAACTGAAGGCTCAGATCCCTATAGTATTAATCAGAATTTGAATTACTACTACACCCTAGATGACCGCAATATTTTTGCCTTTTCCGGACAACATTTACTTCAAGATGAAGATCCTTTTTACAATGCTATTTTATCAGATTCAACATTCAATGGTACAGCCTATGATATCGGACTTGACACGATTCAAAATGCGTATGACATTAATCAAGACAAACGTGTAAAGTCAAATCAATTAGATGCAAAACTAGATTATTGGAATGTGTTAAATGCAAAAAGTAATATTAACCTTACGCTTGGGTTGGTATATAGCAACCAAAAGTTTGATTCTGACATTTTTCAGTTCCTTGATAATGGCTCGCGTTTAGATCCTGTATCAAACATAGTTGATCAACCTAATGGAAATGACGTGAATTATACGTTTTCTGACATGTATCTTGGCTTTGAATATCGATTTAAATCGGGTATTTTTACTTTATCACCAGGTTTTTCAGTACATGCATATGGAACCAAAAATGAGCAATTTAACACGAATTATAAAGATGATTTCTTCCGTTTTTTGCCAAAGTTTAATGCGCGAATAGATCTTAAGAAAAGTGAGAGCATTAACTTAGATTATGCAATGACTACACAATTTACTGATGTCACAAATATTGCTCAAGGATTAATGTTAAGTCGTTATAATTCCTACTCTGTAGGATTGCCCGACTTAGAAAGTTCGTTAAGGCATAATGTGTCTTTGAATTACCGAAGTTTTAATTTGTTTAATTACACTAATATTTTTGGTCGACTTTCGTATACTAAAAATGTGGATCAAATTAGAAATTCAGCACAATTTGCTCCAGGAAGCGTAGTGAGAATTAGCGCACCGTTTAATTCTGATTTTTCTGATGAAAGTGCGAGTGCCAATGGCCGCTTTCAACGCGCTTTTGGGAAGTTAAGAGCTTCTCTTGGAGGAAGCTTGAGCTATAATAAATTCAACCAAATTATTAACAGTAATGTTTCTATTAATGAAAATTACACCTATGGGTATAATATTGGTATGAACACAAACTTTTTAAATGCACCAAATTTTGATTTGACATATAGATATTCTATTCAAGATTCTGATCAAGGAAATTCTAGAAATAAATTTTATACCCACTCACCACGAATTAATTTTGATGCCTTGATTTTTAAAACATTAACTTTTAGATCAAACTTTACGTATAATTTGTATAAGAGCGAGACATCAACGTTAAATATTTATCGAGCATTGGATGCTTCTATGGCTTATCGTAAAAGTCAAGATAGTAAGTGGGAGTTGGAATTAAAAGGCTCGAACTTATTGAATGCAGGTTCAGAAACGAGTAGTTCTATTGGGACTTATTTTGTGAGTACTACCGAGAATTTTATACAACCAAGATTTGTGACTTTAAGAGTTCGATATACACTGTAATTTTTAGTTTATTTAATTTGAGAGGAAGAGTCCGCGTGAGTGGACTTTTCTATTTTACATACTCAATAGTTTTAGATAGGATTCAGTAGATAAAAACAAAGAAAAGAATGAGAAACTTAAGCGAATATTTAAGCTACCTCCGCAAAATAAATACTCAACCCAAAATCAAAATTTGAGATTTTTTTAAAATCAAGAAAATACCCTATTCTGCCGCACTTTTTAACTTTTAGATTTAGGTATAATTTACAAAAATAATGTAACTTTGAAGCTACACCAAGTGTAGCTTTTTATGAACTAACTTAATTAAAATTTTAAAATGAAACATTTATTTAAATTACTTGTTGTTACCTTGCTTTTGGTTTCAACTACTTTTTATGCCCAACGTCAACGTCAAAGCCAAGCCCAAGACCAAGCCCAAGATCCCGTGGTTGAAAGCATGATCAAAGAAGCTACTGAAAATTCTCAACTAGAGCGTTTAGCTCATGAGTTATTAGATGTAGTTGGTCCTAGATTGGTTGGAACTCCTCAAATGGAAAATGCTAGCCAATGGGCAATTGCTCAATATGCTAAATGGGGAATTTCTGCAAAACAAGAAAAATATGGAACATGGCGCGGATGGGAGCGTGGTATTACGCATATAGATATGATTTATCCTCGTGTTCAAACGTTAAAAGGTACACAATTAGCTTGGAATCCAAGTACGTCTAAGAAAGGTGTGACCGCTGAGTTGGTTGTTTTACCAACCGTAAAAGATGCCGCCGCTTTTAAACAATGGTTACCAGCTGTTAAGGGTAAGTTAGTGATGATTTCTATGAATGAACCTACGGGTAGACCTGACTATAACTGGGAAGAATTTGCAACGGAAGAATCGTTTCAAAAAATGAAAGATGATCGTGATGCTCAAACAAAAGCATGGCGTGAAAATATAAACAATACTGGTTATAATAGTCGTACAATTATTGCCGCTTTAGAAGAAGCTGGAGCTGCTGGAATTGTGGCGTCTAACTGGTCTAAAGGTTTTGGTGTAAATAAAATATTTAGTGCTAGAACAAAAAAGATACCTACTGTAGATTTAGAATTGGAAGACTATGGAATGTTATACAGAATGGTTGAATATGGTAACAAGCCTCAAATTAAAATTGTTGCTGAATCAAAAGAATTAGGAGCTGTACCTACATTTAATACAATCGCCGAGATTAAAGGTTCTGAAAAGCCTGAAGAATATATTATACTTTCTGCCCATTTTGATTCTTGGGATGGTGGTACTGGAGCAACAGATAACGGAACTGGTACTCTTGTAATGATGGAAGCCATGCGTATTCTTAAAAAAATGTATCCAAATCCTAAGAGAACTATTTTAGTAGGTCATTGGGCTAGTGAAGAACAAGGATTGAATGGTTCAAGAGCTTTTGTTGAAGACCATCCAGAAATTGTAAAAAATATTCAAGCTGTTTTTAACCAAGATAATGGTACGGGTAGAGTTGTTAACCTATCAGGAGCTGGTTTTTTACATTCATATGATTATTTGGGAAGGTGGTTGTCGGCTGTTCCTAGAGATATTACAAAACACATAGAAACTAATTTTCCTGGTTCGCCAAGTGGTGGTGGTTCTGACAATGCATCTTTCTTAGCAGCCGGTGCTCCTGCATTTAATTTAAGTGCATTAAACTGGTCTTATTGGAATTATACATGGCACACCAACCGTGATACCTATGACAAAATTATTTTTGATGATGTACGAAGTAATGCAATTTTAACAGCGATACTAACTTATATGGCTAGTGAAGATGATAGTAAAACATCAATAGAAAAAATTATATTACCTATAAACCCTAGAACGGGTGAGCAAAGAACTTGGCCAACGCCACGTTCTCCAGAACGTAAAGGTGGTTTAGATAATTAATTATACACTGTTATAATGTAAAAAGCCTTCAACTTTTTGAAGGCTTTTTTTTATGCTGAATTAACGATCTTCAAACAGATTTTTAGTTGTTTTTATAGGAAATATAATTTTCCCACACAGCAGGCGTATAGCTGTCCTTTATTGAAAAATCTAATAATTCTTCAAATATACTTTCTCCATTATCACTGTTAGTCATCATTACAATTCCCGTTTTTGCTTGAGGAAATAGTATTGAATAATGCTGAAATCCATTACCATGACCTTCCTTAAATACCCCAATGCCATAAGGCGTTTGTAAAACCCCCCAACCCAAGCCATAACTTAATTGAATAGTATCATTTAAGGTTGAGTCTTTAAGAGCTAATGGACCAAATTGTTTGATAGAACGAATTCTAATTTGAGGCCTAAAAATTTCATCCCATGATTTTTCTGAAATAATTTGATGCCGCAGTACTGCTACTAAGAATTTAGTATAATCTTCTGATGTTGTTTCTAAAGTACCGCCACCTCTTGGTTCATTATCTGTATCTTTTACATACTTTTCATTCAAAGTGTTGTGCCCGTAGGCAAAATTTTCTTCGAATTTAGGTTGCCATTGATAACTTGAGTACTCCATTTTTAAAGGTTTGAAAATTATCTGTTGTGCGAGTTCCTCTAAATTTCTCCCCAATATTTTTTCTAAAACCACCTGTAAGTAAATGAAGCCCTCTCCAGAATAACTATATCTAGTTCCTGGCTCACGGTTCACCCGTAGCTGATAGTCAGACTCAGACCACCTGTAATTTGCGAAACCTGTGGTATGATTTAAACACATTCGAGCTGTTATTTTATGATATAAACTATCGTTTTTTAGAGCAGAAAAATCATCATGCCATTTTGTTTCTGGGTTATATTCATAGATTTTTTTTGGTAAATAAGATTCCAAAGGGGTGTCTAAATCAATAACGCCATCTTCTACTAATTTCATAACCAATACCGAAAAAACTGCTTTACTAAATGACGCTCCGTAAATGTTAGTTGAGTCATTTAACTTCATTTTATTTTCATAATCTTTGTACCCAAAGCTTTTTTGATATGAAACGTCATTTTCATTGAAAACAGTAACTGCCATCCCCTGAACATTTGCCCTTTTCATTAAGGTCTCAATTTTCTTTGTCAAGGAATCTTTGGATATCTCTGTTCCGTCCAAACGAGTAATAGTCTGATTTTTTTTATTACTACAACTCGTGAAACAAAGTATTCCTATGAGCAGAAACCCCATTATTTTTGTTGAGATACTTCTTTTCTTATGACTTATAAACGGGATTGATAAAGGGTAATAGCATTTTTGTGAGTTCATTGATGTGATAATATTAAAGACCATAACAATAACACTAAATGGGATGACAGAGATAAAAAGAAAGAAACCCCATTTTTCAATGGTGAGAAGAGCAACTAACGACAATAGATAAAGGATACTCATTGTTATTTGAAAATTAATAATTTGAACTCCATGGCTGTTGTAAATTTTATTATCCTCTCTTTTATGAATCCAAAGAAACAAAGGGAACAGTATATTTGCCAAGGGAATTATAAAACCTAAAAATGGAGTGCCATGCAATAGGAGTAACCATTTTTTTACTAGGGTTTCTTCTTTGGGGTTTTCTAGTACCAATAAATCGTCAACAGCTATATTTAACGCAGCAGCTAATAATTTTACAGTTTGAAGTTGAGGATGAACAGCTCCCTTTTCTATACGTTGTATAGTGCGTATAGTCACTTGTGTTCTTTCTGATAATTCTTCTTGAGTATATCCTTTTAACTTTCTTTGATACACCAAATTTTTTGCAATTGATTGTGGTTCCATAATGCTATTTTGTTTCCTACAAAGGTATTGGTGAAAGCGTTAATTTTTAGCGACATATGGGTGTCACCTATCTGTCATTTGTTGATTTTAAAGAGGGACAGACTCTTGTTTGTGTCAAATTTGCAATTTTAAGCTAAGGGAAATTTTAGTTCTTTTTAGTAATCATTAAACGAATTTCGTCTTTTTATATGACAAATTCAAACGAAAAAAAACCTCAAAAAAATCTATTTTGAGGTTTTAAATCTTATTTAAAGAAGTGTTTTATAATCCGAAAGCTTCTTTTACCTTGTCAACATAATCTAATTTTTCCCAAGTAAATAATTCAACCTCTTGTGTTGTTGATTCGCCATTAGGCTGTGTAAATGTTTTGGTTACTGTTTCATTTTGCCGCCCCATATGACCGTAAGCAGCTGTTTCTAAATACATAGGATTGCGCAATTTTAAACGCGCTTCAATCGCGGCCGGGCGCATGTCAAAGAGTTGTGTAACTATTTTAGCAATTTCACCATCGGTCATGTTAAATGGACACGTGCCATAGGTATCTACAAATACTCCCATAGGTTCTACCACACCAATAGCATAGGAAACCTGAACTAAAATTTCATCAGCTACGCCAGCGGCAACTAAGTTTTTAGCAATATGACGTGTTGCATATGCCGCACTTCTATCTACCTTACTAGGGTCTTTACCAGAAAAAGCACCACCACCGTGTGCACCTTTTCCACCGTAAGTGTCAACTATAATTTTTCTTCCTGTCAAACCAGTATCGCCATGAGGGCCTCCAATCACAAATTTTCCAGTAGGATTGATATGATACTTAATGTCGTCATTGAATAATTCTTGAATTGCTGGAGCCAATTGAACTTTTACTCTAGGAATTAAAATTTCGGTAATATCCTTTCGTATTCTGGCCAACATAGCTTCTTCTGAAGCAAAGTCATCGTGTTGTGTAGAAATCACAATGGCTTCAATACGCTGAGGTACATTGTCATCACTATACTCAATAGTTACTTGACTTTTAGCATCTGGACGCAGGTATTTTATTAATTCGTTTTCCCTTCTCAATACTGCTAGTTCCTTTAAAATAAGGTGTGAAAGGTCTAATGCTAAGGGCATGTAATTTTCGGTTTCGTTGGTAGCATAACCAAACATCATTCCTTGATCACCAGCTCCTTGTTCTTCCTTTGACGCTCGGTCAACACCTCTGTTAATATCATCAGACTGTTCATGAATGGCAGAAAACACACCGCAAGAATTACCGTCAAACATGTATTCGCTTTTGGTATATCCGATGCTGTTTATGACATCTCTAGCAATTTTCTGAACGTCTAGATAGGTGGTTGATTTTACTTCACCAGCCAATACCACTTGTCCGGTAGTAACAAGCGTTTCGCAAGCTACTTTAGCGTCTGGATCAAACGCTAAAAAGTTATCTATTAAAGCGTCAGAAATCTGATCGGCTACCTTATCTGGATGTCCTTCTGAAACAGATTCAGACGTAAAAAAATATGACATAAATTGTTGTTTTATAGTGTATTGAAAAACCGGAATGATTGCTTAGTCAGCTAAAGGAGTATCTAATTACTGCTTTAGCATTTTTGTTCCAAATTTGATTTGAAAGATCCTTAATGAATCTCAAATTTTTCGGGTGAGGTTGCAATCAGTTCAAATTTTTCCTCAAAAATTAGAATGCAAAGTTAGAAAAATAAAAATCATAAATTTTAAATAAAAGGTTAAAATTCTCTAATCGTTTTTGTCTGGTTTAAATTGTTTTAGGGATAGTGGAATTCAATAAGGAAATAATTGTGAAATAGTTAAAAGTTTCAAAAAAAGCGAAGAAAAGTTTGGCTAAGTGGTTTTTGTTTTACAATATTTGCATTCACAAAGTTCAATAACTTATTGAAATGTTATCAAGAAAGGTGGAGGGATTAGACCCTTTGAAACCTTAGCAACCCTTTAAACTTATTAAAGAAGGTGCTAAATTCTACTTAAATTACTGATTCATTAATCGGTATTTGGATAGATAACGAAACGAATTTACTTTTGGTAAATTTCATTTTTTTCTTTTTAACATTTTTCTATTAAGTACGCTTTTTAAGCGCATTTGACTTTTGTTTTAATTATTTATTAACTCAAAAAAATTAGAAAAATGAGTACACAACAATTCGCAACCAAAGCGTTGCACGCAGGACATGATGTTAGTTCAAATGGAGGCACACGAGCCGTTCCTATTTATCAAACAACTTCATATGTTTTTAATGACAGCGATCATGCTGCAAATCTTTTTTCATTAAAAGAATTAGGGTTTATTTATACCCGTTTGAACAATCCAACCAATCAGATTTTACAAGATCGATTAGCTGCTCTTGAAGGGGGGATTGGCGCCGTTGTATTTGCATCGGGAACTTCAGCAATAGCAACAGGCCTATTAACCTTATTAAAATCGGGTGACCATATTGTAGCTTCTAGTAGTTTGTACGGAGGAACCTTTAATTTGTTAAATGTAACCTTGCCGAGATTGGGAATTACAACCACTTTCGTTGATGCAGATAATCCGGATAGTTTTGCCGAAGCCGTTCAAGAAAATACGAGGGCTTTCTTTGTAGAATCTCTGGGGAATCCGAAACTAGACGTATTAGATTTGGAGGCCATTGCAGTTCATTCAAAAGCAGCAGGCGTACCGTTTATTGTAGACAATACAGTAGCCACTTCAACATTATTAAAGCCAATTGACCACGGTGCTAATATTGTTATTCATTCGCTAACAAAATACATTGGTGGTCAAGGAACCTCATTGGGTGGTGCTATTATTGACGCGGGAACTTTTGATTGGACTAACGGAAAATTCCCTGAATTTACAGAACCTTCTGCAGGATATCATGGTTTGGTGTACAGTGAAGCTTTAGGAGCTGCCGCTTATACGTTCAAATTAATCTTAGAAGGCTTACGTGATTTTGGCGGTGCTCTAAGTCCGTTTAATGCTTTTCAAATTATTCAAGGTTTAGAAACCTTACCCGTTCGAATTAAACAACACAGTGAGAATGCGCTTGAACTTGCAAAATGGTTAGAGCAACATGACGAGGTTGCTTGGGTAAATTACCCAGGTTTAGAAAGCAGTAATTACAAAAAATTAGCTGATAAATATTTGCCAAAAGGGCAAAGTGGTCTAGTAACTTTTGGAGTTAAAGGAGGTTATGATGCCGCGAAAATAATTTCAGACAACACTAAGTTATTTTCATTGTTGGCAAATATCGGCGACACCAAATCTCTAATTATACACCCGGCAAGTACAACACATCAGCAGTTAGATGAAGCGCAACAAGCGGCGGCTGGAGTTACCAGTGATTTGATACGGTTATCAGTTGGTTTGGAAGCTATTGACGATTTAAAAGCCGATTTAAAGGAGGCTTTTGCAGCCGTAAAAAGTACGTTAACAGTATAATAGAATTTAATGAGTGAATTAAAGTATATAGAATTATCAAATTACCTTACCTTCAACGGTACTGCAGTCAATTTTAGGTTGTCATACCAATTGTTTGGTAAACCGCTACACCAAGCACCTATCATTGTGGTAAACCATGCGCTTACAGGGAACAGTAATGTTGCCGGTAAAGATGGCTGGTGGAATGATTTAATAGGAGAAGGTAAGGTAATTGACACCAATGAATATACGATAATAGCTTTCAATATTCCGGGTAATGGGTATGACGGATTTACCATTGAAAATTATAAAGACTTTATAGCCCGAGATATTGCTCAGCTGTTCTTACAGGGCTTAGAAAAATTAAATATCACAGAAGTTTTTGCCTTAATTGGAGGTTCTTTAGGTGGTGGTATCGCTTGGGAAATGGCTGTTTTAAAACCAGCATTAGCAAAGCATTTAATTCCCGTTGCAACCGATTGGAAATCGACCGATTGGCTCATTGCAAATTGTCAAATTCAAGAGCAATTTTTATTGAATTCTAGCAATCCGGTGCACGATGCAAGAATGCATGCCATGTTGTGTTATAGAACACCTAAATCATTTAAAGAGCGCTTTCATCGTAGTAAGAATGATGATTTAGCCATTTTTAATGTAGAAAGCTGGTTGTTGCATCATGGCAATAAACTGCAAGAGCGCTTTCAGGTCTCGGCATATCGGTTGATGAATCAATTACTCAGAACCATTGATGTTACGGGTGGTAGCGATGACGCCATACATGTGTTAGATAGTATTAAATCAACTATTACCATTGTGGGGGTTGATTCTGATTTGTTCTTTACAGCCGAAGAGAATAGAGAGACACAAAAACAGTTGGCACTCACTCATCCTAATGTTACCTATAATGAAATCAATTCAGATCATGGGCATGATGCCTTTTTAATAGAATTCGAACAGCTTGAAAAAATTATTGAAGGCATTTTTAAACCGAATTCAAAACACAAAAGAATGAAAATAATAAAGTTTGGGGGCACCTCATTAGCAAATGGTGAAGGGTTGAGTAGAGCACTTGCTATTATTGAAAAGAAAATCAAGGACGATGAGAAAATAGCAGTTGTTGTTTCCGCAAGAGGGAATGCAACGAATCAGTTAGAATTAATGTTGCGTAAAGCGGCAAAGAAGGAAGCGTATCAAAACGATTTTGAAGAATTTAAAGCCTATCAAATGGAACCGCTAAAGGGAATTGACTTTTCGGAGGCATTTTCTAGTTTAGAAAATTTATTTGAAGGCGTTCGATTGTTAGGCGATTACAGTGAAAAAATTGAAAATCAGGTGCTGGCCTATGGCGAATTGCTTTCTGTACAATTAATTGCTGAACTGTTAAAGGCAAAAGGAATTAAGGCACATGCTACCGATGCTAGAACGCTGATTAAAACAGATCAAAATTTTAATAACTCACAACCCATTCAGCAGCTTTCAAAAGAGAATGTATTGGCACATTTCAAAAAATACAACGGGTCAACGGTGAATATAGTTACCGGGTTTATAGGTTCAAATTTGAATGATGAAACTACTACGCTCGGGCGCAATGGAAGCAATTATTCTGCCGCGCTGTTAGCTAATTATCTGGATGCAGAAGAATTACAAAACTACACGCATGTCAATGGTATTTATACCGCAAATCCCGATTTGGTTGCAGATGCACAAAAAATTAGAGAATTATCCTTTAGTGAAGCCAATGAACTTGCTAATTTTGGAACTACGGTATTACACGCTAAAACAATCATTCCCCTCGTTGAAAAAAATATCAATCTTCGTATTTTAAATACCTTCAATCCAGATGATGAAGGCACCTTAATTACGGCTAAAACAAATTCAAAAGAGGTTACTTCATTATCAGTTTTAGATAATGTGGCTCTGTTGAATCTGGAGGGGCGCGGCTTGCTTGGAAAAGTGGGAGTTGACGCTCGGATTTTTAAGGCACTGAGCAACTATAATATCAATGTGAGTATTATCTCACAAGGATCTTCAGAAAGAGGAATTGGTTTAATTATAAACGAAAGTGATGCACATCAGGCAGTTATTTCATTGGAACGTGAGTTTGAAAATGATTTTTATTCGCAAGATGTTAATAAGATTCACGTAATTGATGATGTCGCCGTCATTTCCATTATCGGAATTGAATTGAGCTCATTTCACAAACCATTTAATGCGTTAATTAAAAATCAGATTACCCCTTTATTGTTTAACAATACTGTTACCGGGAGGAACATAAGCTTGGTTGTTAGAAAGGCACAGTTGCACAAAGCCGTTAATGTAATTCATGGAGAGATTTTTGGAATTTCTAAAAAGGTAAATATTGCTATTTTCGGACATGGTTTGGTGGGCGGGGCTTTAATAAATCAAATTTTAAAATCGAAAGATGAAATCGAAAAACGCAAAGGCATTAATTTGAACATCTTTGCCATAGCCAACTCCAAACAGGTGCTTTTAAGTAAAAATGGCGTTGGTACTAATTGGAGAGATCAATTAAAACAAGCTCCTAAAGAAAATGCGATTGAAGGAATTGTTGAATTTGCTAAAAAACATCATTTAGAAAACTTAATAGCAGTAGATAATACAGCGAGCTCAGAGTTTTATCAAAATTACATCCCGTTAATTGCAGCAGGTTTTGATTTGGTTTCTTCCAATAAAATTGCCAATACCATTTCGCATTCTTTTTATACGCTGTTGAGAGAAAAATTAAAAGAAAATAGAAAAAGCTATTTATATGAAACAACCGTAGGGGCAGGATTACCACTCATAGATACTATAAAATTATTGCATGAATCTGGAGAAAATATAACCAAGATTCGGGGTGTGTTTTCAGGTACGCTGAGTTATTTATTCAATAATTTTTCAGTACAAGAGAAATCGTTTAGTGAAATCATTCAAGAAACAATTGATAAAGGATTTACTGAACCAGATCCACGAGAAGACTTTTCAGGAAATGATGTGGCGAGAAAATTATTAATCTTAGCGCGAGAATTAGATTTACACAATGAATTTGAAGATGTTAAAATTCAAAACTTAATCCCGGAAGCCTATCAGCAAATTAGCACACAAGAATTTTTAAAACAGTTAAATGTGCTAGATGAGGATTTCCAGAAGTTAAAATCTCAACAAAAGGAAGGATATGTATTGAGATACATTGGTGAGTTGTCTGGTGATCTTTCTAAGGAGAAAGGGGTGTTAGCGGTGAAGTTGGTGTCCATTCCAGAAGATAGTACCTTAGGACATGTGAAAGGCTCAGATGCTATTTTCGAAATATTTACGGAATCTTATGGTGAGCAGCCCATCGTAATTCAAGGTGCTGGAGCAGGTGCTGAAGTAACGGCAAGAGGCGTTTTTGGAGATATTTTAAGATTGTCTAAACATATTAATTAGAAATTTATGAGCGATACACATTTTGAAACAAATGCGATACGAACACAAATGGAACGTTCGAAGTATAGTGAACATTCAACACCTTTACATTTAACGTCTAGTTTTGTGTTTGATGATGCTGAAGATATGCGAGCATCGTTTGCGGAAGAGAAAGAACGGAATATTTATAGTCGCTTCACAAATCCGAATACCACAGAGTTTGTAGAAAAGATGTGCAAGTTGGAGGGGGCTGAAGCGGGATATGCATTTGCGACAGGAATGTCGGCAATTTTCTCAACATTTGCAGCTTTACTAAACGCAGGAGATCATATCGTTTCGGCAAGAAGTGTTTTTGGCTCTACACATAGCTTGTTTACCAAGTTTTTACCTAAGTGGAACATTACAACTAGCTATTTCAATTCAAATGAAATTGAAAGTATTGACAGTTTAATTCAGCCAACAACTAAGATTTTGTATGCAGAATCACCAACAAACCCTTCAGTTGATATTTTAGATTTAGAGCTGCTTAATAAAATAGCCAAAAAGCACAATTTATTGTTAATTATTGACAATTGTTTTGCCACTCCTTATCTGCAGAATCCGATCGCGTTCGGTGCTGATTTGGTCATTCATTCTGCAACAAAACTAATAGATGGACAAGGCCGCGTGCTCGGAGGTGTAACCGTTGGCAGTGCTGATTTAATTAGAGAAATTTATTTATTTTCACGCAATACAGGGCCAGCGTTATCGCCTTTCAATGCATGGGTACTCTCCAAAAGCTTAGAAACATTGGCTGTACGAGTTGATAGGCATTGTGAGAACGCTTTAAAAGTTGCTGATTTTTTAGAAAGTCATCCAAAAATAGACTTGGTTAAATATCCTTTTTTAAAATCGCACCCGCAGTATCAAATTGCTAAAAAACAGATGAAACAAGGAGGTACAATTGTAGCTTTTGAAATACAGGGTGGTATTGAAGCGGGACGCTCATTTTTGAATCGATTAAAGTTAGCATCATTGTCTGCCAATCTTGGAGATACAAGAACCATTGTAACGCATCCGGCAAGTACAACACACAGTAAATTAAGTGAAGAAGATCGACTGGAAGTTGGAATTACAGACGGATTGGTACGTATTTCAGTGGGTTTAGAACATCACGATGATATAATTTACGATTTAAAGCAAGCCTTAGACTAATCCATAATTTAAGTATCTTTGAAAATGCTTTCGAAGAAAACAAAATACGGACTAAAGGCGTTGACATATCTCGCTAGACAGGATAGTAAGAGCCCTGTTCAAATTGAAGTAATTTCCGAAAGTGAAAATATATCTCGAAAATTTTTAGAAAGCATATTATTAACGCTAAAAAAAAACGGCTTTTTAGGCTCTAAAAAAGGAAAGGGAGGAGGCTACTACTTACTTAAAGATCCTAATGATATTAAAATGACCACTGTGATGCGCATTTTAGAAGGTCCCATTGCTATGGTGCCCTGTGTTAGTTTAAATTTTTACGAAAAATGCGATGATTGCCCCGATGAGAAAGCTTGTTCAGTTCATAAATTAATGATTAAAGTACGCGACAATACGTTAGAAATTTTTAGAAATACCACCTTGGCAGATTTGTCTAATTAACGAAATTGCAATAATTCACTACTATTTTTTAATTATTCTTCTAGGTTGGTGCGCCTATAATATTTATGTTTGTACAATAGCCTATTAATTCGATAGGATATGAGGAGTAATATAATATAACAAATGATCAAAAAGAGTATGGAACTGGCATTTTGGAATGCGCAATTGAAAAATAAAAGCCCAAATGAAATTATTGAATGGGCCTTAGCTTTAACTAAAAATAGATTGGTAACTACAAGTTTTGGAGTTTATTCGTCCGTTTTGTTAAGTACAATTGCAAAGCACGATAATCAGATCAAGGTAATTTGGTGTGATACATTGTATAACAAGCCTACAACCTATGAACATGCACATCAGTTGATTCAAGAATACAATTTGAATGTTCATCAATACCAACCGCTACTGAGTAAAGCAGAAATTGATGCAACTATTGGTTTGCCAAGTGTAGAAGATGAGAATCACGCTGAATTTTCGGAAGCCGTAAAGTTAGAACCATTTAGAAGAGCATTGGAAGAACATCGCCCTGAATTATGGTTTACCAACATTAGAGTACGCCAAACAGAATTGAGAAACAAAAAGGATATTTTAAGTTTTAGTAAAGACGGAATTTTAAAAGTGAGCCCATTCTACTATTGGACAGATGATGATTTAGACCATTTTATCATAGCGAACGGATTGCCAAAAAATGAGGATTATTTTGATCCAATTAAGGCATTACAAAATAGAGAATGCGGAATACACTTACAATAATATAAAGTACCTATTTCAAAGTTTTAGAAGAGAAATAGAAAATTCAAGTTATTAAGCGGATATGATCTATTTAACCTAACTATTAAATTGGTTTTTCTAGTTTTCACAATGCAATATTGAAATGTCAAAAGAAGCAGTTCAGGTCATAGCATAAATTTAAATGAACAGTATTGTAATTGGTTGTTTATTTAACGACTATATATATGTATATTTAACTATATATAATGGAGCCTGAATTAAAAGAAAAAACGACATTGAAAAATTACAAAGTCCGGGTAAAAGATACCGTTGAAATTTTTACTAAGAACTTGTTTTATGCACTTTTTCAGAATGATAATGAAGAAGAGTTATTGTTTCTAAAAGAAACTTTTGTAACAGTTTGTACTACATTGGCGATTGATGAAGGAGAAGTCATTTGGCATGATTTTAAAAAGCAATTTAAGGTGGTTCGAGAACTTCTTGATTTAGATGCAATCGCCATCGAGAATAATGATCCTGCAGCTAAAAGTTTAGAAGAAGTCTATTTGGCTTATCCAGGTTTTTATGCTATTGCCATTTATAGATTGAGTCATGCCTTATATATGCTTGATGTTCCCTTGATTCCGAGAATGATGAGTGAACATGCACATGGATTGACAGGAATTGATATTCATCCGGGGGCCCAAATTGGGGAGTCATTTTTTATTGATCATGGTACAGGAATTGTTATTGGTGAAACAGCCATTATTAAAAATAATGTGAAAATATACCAAGGCGTTACCTTAGGCGGTATACAAGTAAAAAAGAGCTTTTCACAGACTAAAAGACATCCTACTATTGAAGCGAATGTTATCATTTATGCTAACGCCACTATTTTAGGGGGTGATGTAGTTGTAGGCGCTAATAGTATTGTGGGAGCGAATGTTTGCCTCACAGAATCTGTTCCAGAAGATTCTATTTTGACCTATCAAAAAGAATTTAAAATAAGAAAGAGAACAGATGATTGAGAGCATTAAAATAACAGATCTCATTGGAAACACACCATTGATTGAAGTTCAGAATATAGTATCAAATAAAAAGGTACGTTTATTTTTGAAATTAGAAGGAAAAAACCCAGGGGGAAGTGTTAAAGATAGAGCGGCATTCAATATGATAACTGAGGCTCTCAAAAGAGGTGATATCAAGCAAGGAGCTACTTTAGTAGAAGCGACCAGTGGAAATACCGGTATTGCTTTGGCATTTATAGCGCAGTTGTTAGGCTTGAAAATGATTCTTGTAGTGCCCGAAAATTCAACCGAAGAACGAATAAAAACGATGCGGGCCTATGGTGCAGAATTGCTATTAACACCAGCCGATGATGGTATTGAAGGGGCGCGTGATTTAGCAATTAAATTAGAAAAGGAAAAGGGCTATTTTATGCTCAACCAATTTGCAAATGATGATAATTGGAAGGCGCATTATAAAACAACAGGCCCCGAAATTTGGCGAGATACCGATAAAAGCATAACACATTTTGTGTCTGCCATGGGCACAACAGGAACCATTATGGGGGTGTCTACCTTTTTGAAAGAGCAAAATAAAAATATTGTTATTGTAGGTGCACAACCTAAAGATGGAGCCAAAATACCCGGGATTCGCAAGTGGCCAAAAGAATATTTACCTAAAATATTTAATCCTGATAAAGTAGATACTATTGTAGAAATTAGCGAAATAGAAGCTAAAACTATGGCCAATAAATTGGCAACTAAAGAAGGGGTATTCGCAGGGATGAGTAGTGGTGGTTCTGTAGCGGCTGCTTTAAAGGTTGCGAAGACCTTAAAAGAAGGTATTATTGTAGCGATAATTTGTGATATTGGAGATCGCTATTTATCTTCAAATTTATTTGAATAAAATTGGTTTTGAATGATATATTGCTTTATTTTGTGCTTTAGTTCATGTAAATATTGAATGTTATCACGAAAGGCCGAGGGATTAGACCCGCTGAAGCCTTAGCAACCCTTTAACTTTAAAGAAGGTGCTAAATTCTACTAATTGAAATTTCAATTGGACAGATAACCCGAGTAATTTTTTTTACTTTCCTGATGACATTTTAATATAAATAAGTATAAAATGTCAAATATTAAACACGTATTACAACACCGAATTTTAGTTCTAGACGGCGCCATGGGAACCATGTTGCAACGCTATAATTTTTCGGAAGAAGATTTTCGAGGAGAACGCTTCAAAGACTATCCGTCTTCATTAAAAGGAAATAATGATTTGCTATCACTTACGCAGCCAGAAGCAATCGCAACCGTACATCGAAAGTATTTTGAAGCGGGTGCAGATATCGTGGAGACCAATACCTTTTCAGGAACAACCATTGGTATGGCCGATTATAATATGGAAGATTTAGTTTACGAACTGAATTATGAATCAGCTAAAATCGCAAAACAAGTAGCAGACGAATTTACTCGGAAAAATCCCAATAAGCCGCGATTTGTAGCAGGCAGTATGGGGCCAACAAATAAAACAGCTAGTCTATCACCAGATGTAAATCGACCTGAATACCGCGCTATTACTTTTGATGAATTGAGAGTGGCTTATAAACAACAAGTTGAAGCATTGCTAGACGGTGGTGTTGATGTGCTTTTGGTGGAAACTGTTTTTGACACGCTCAATGCAAAAGCCGCTTTATTTGCCATTGAAGAGGTTAAAGAAGAACGTAATGTGGAGATTCCGATTATGGTATCTGGAACCATTACAGACGCATCTGGGCGTACCTTGTCTGGACAAACGGTTGAGGCATTCTTGACTTCCATTTCGCATATCCCATTGTTAAGTGTTGGATTTAATTGTGCTTTAGGAGCAGATCAATTACAACCCTATTTGCAACGTTTATCTAAAGAAACAGATTTTTATACTTCAGCGCACCCCAACGCCGGTTTGCCCAATGCTTTTGGCGAATACGACCAAACAGCCGAAGAAATGCAAGTGCTTATTGAAAATTATCTAAAAGATGATTTGGTGAATATAGTTGGTGGCTGCTGTGGAACAACACCAGAACACATCAAGGCAATTGCGGAAGTAGCTGGAAAATACAAACCAAGACAAATTCAAGTAGCAGCCCAATGAAAGAGAGTGATTGTAAAAAATATTTGACCTTATCAGGTCTAGAACCCTTGGTTGTTACTCCTGAAAGCAATTTCATAAATGTAGGAGAGCGCACGAACGTTACGGGGTCGCGAAAGTTTTTGCGTTTAATTAAAGAAGAGAAATATAGTGAAGCATTAGATGTTGCTAGGCACCAAGTTGATGGAGGTGCGCAGATCATTGATGTAAATATGGATGAAGGTATGCTTGATGGTAAGTATGCAATGACTACCTTTTTAAACTTGATAGCTTCTGAACCTGATATTTCTCGGGTTCCTATTATGATTGATAGCTCCAAATGGGAAATTATTGAAGCGGGACTAAAAGTAGTACAGGGCAAGTCGGTAGTGAACTCTATTAGCTTAAAAGAAGGTGAAGCTGAGTTTATACATCATGCAAAATTGGTAAAGCGTTATGGCGCCGCCGTTGTTGTAATGGCGTTCGATGAGGAAGGTCAAGCGGATACCTTAGATAGACGTATTTCCATCTGTAAACGATCCTATGAGATACTAGTCAATACCGTTGGTTTTCCTCCACAAGATATAATTTTTGATCCCAATATTTTTCCTGTGGCAACAGGAATGGATGAACACAGATTGAATGCACTTGATTTTTTTAAAGCCACCAAATGGATCCGTGAAAATTTACCGTATGCGAACGTTTCTGGCGGTGTCAGTAATGTGTCATTTTCCTTTAGAGGGAATGATACCGTTAGAGAAGCAATCAATTCGGCATTTTTATATCATGCCATTCAACATGGTATGAATATAGGTATCGTAAATCCAGCAATGTTAGAGGTTTATGATGAAATTCCGAAAGATTTATTAGAACACGTAGAAGACGTGCTTTTTGATAGGCGAGATGACGCAACGGAGCGCTTACTGGATTATGCAGAAACTGTAAAAGGCTCTAAAAAGGAAGAAGTTACCGCTATTCAAGAATGGAGAAGCGATGCTTTACAAGATCGGATTACACATGGTTTAGTAAAAGGAATTGACGCTTTTATTGTTGAAGATGTAGAAGAAGCACGTCAAGCAGTTTCCAAACCAATTGAAGTCATAGAGGGTCATTTAATGATAGGAATGAATGTAGTTGGTGACTTGTTTGGAAGTGGTAAAATGTTTTTGCCTCAGGTGGTAAAATCGGCACGTGTAATGAAAAAGGCAGTAGCCTATTTACAGCCATTTATAGAAGCTGAGAAAGATGGAAAACAAGAGTTTGCAGGTAAAATATTAATGGCCACGGTAAAAGGTGATGTTCATGATATTGGTAAAAATATTGTGAGTGTTGTATTGGGTTGTAACAATTATGAAATTGTTGATTTAGGTGTAATGGTGCCGCCAGAGAAAATCATCGCAACTGCCATTGCAGAAAAAGTAGATATTATTGGTTTAAGTGGTTTGATTACCCCTTCACTGGATGAAATGGTATATGTGTCTAAAGAGTTGGAAAAGAAAAATATTAATATTCCCCTATTAATTGGAGGTGCAACGACTTCTAGAGCGCATTCTGCCGTAAAAATTGCGCCCAATTATAAGCACACCGTCATTCATGTTAACGATGCTTCTCGTGCTGTTACCGTAGTTGGAAATTTACTCCAAAAAGACAATCGTGTATATAAAGATCAAATCCGTGAAGAGTATGAGAAATTTAGAACACAGTTTTTAAAGCGCGGAAAGAAAAAGGATTATATCTCCATAGAAGAAGCGCGTAAAAAGAAATTTAAAATCGATTGGAATACCATAGGTACTATAAAACCAAAACAACTGGGAATTCATATTATTGATGACTTTGACATTTCTAAACTCGAAGCCTATATTGATTGGAGTCCGTTTTTTAGAAGTTGGGATTTGCATGGTAAATATCCTGCAATTTTAACAGATGAGGTTGTTGGAACGCAAGCGAAAGAGTTGTTTAATGACGCAAAAGTTCTGTTGAAGCGTGTTTTTGATGAACGATTATTAAAAGCAAAAGCTATTTTCGGATTGTTTCCTGCAGCGACAGTAAATGATGACGATATTGAGATTTACGATGAAAAAGGCAATGTAAAAGCAACGTTTTTAACACTTCGGCAGCAGTTGAAAAAAAGGGCAGAAGTGCCAAATATAGCCTTGGCAGATTTTATTGCACCTAAAGATTTAAATCAACGCGATTATATGGGGTGTTTCTGTGTTTCTACAGGATTTGGTACGCAAGAGCTAGCCAAAGAATTTGAAGCCAATCTCGATGATTATAATTCCATAATGATTAAAGCATTGGCCGACCGTTTAGCTGAAGCATTTGCGGAATATTTACACAAAGAGGTGCGTACCAATTATTGGGGGTATGATTCTGATGAAAATTTAACAAATGAAGATTTAATTAAAGAGAGTTATAAAGGAGTGCGCCCTGCTCCGGGTTATCCAGCTTGCCCGGATCATTTAGAAAAGAAAACCATTTGGAAACTATTAAATGTTTATGAAAATATAGGTGTAGAATTAACCGATAGTTTAGCTATGTGGCCAGCCGCAAGTGTAAGTGGTTATTACTTCGGAAATAGAGAAGCAAAGTATTTTGGCTTGGGAAAAATAACTCAAGATCAATTAAAAGACTATGCCAAAAGGCGTGGAATTAGTAATGAAGAAGCCGAGAAATGGCTGAGTCCCAATTTAGCAGATTAAGAATGAAAGTAACAGAACATATAGTACAAGCAAAAGGAAAAACATTGTTTTCTTTTGAAATTATTCCGCCTCAAAAAGGTAGAAATATCAAAGAATTGTATAATAACATCGATCCTTTAATGGAATTCAAGCCTCCTTTTATAGATGTTACTACATCGCGTGAAGAATATGTGTATTTAAATAAGGAAGGTGGTTTATTGGATCGAAAAATTACCCGAATGCGCCCTGGTACAGTTGGTATCTGTGCTGCAATAAAACACAAATACAATGTTGATACAGTACCGCATGTATTGTGTGGAGGATTTACCAAGGAAGAGACGGAGTATTTATTAGTTGATTGTCATTATTTGGGCATTGACAACATAATGGCACTGCGTGGTGATGCTATGAAACACCAGCAGTATTTTGAAGCTGCGCAAGGAGGGCATCAATATGCAACAGAGCTGGTAGGGCAAATACAAAATTTGAATGCCGGAAAGTACTTACATGACGTCATTGAAGTAGATGACAGAGCCGATTTTTGTATTGGCGTTGCTGGTTATCCTGAAAAACACATTGAAGCTCCATCGTTGCAAACAGATTTGAAACGACTGAAACAAAAGGTCGATGCCGGAGCTGATTATATCGTAACCCAAATGTTTTTTGACAATACTAAATATTTTGATTTTGTTAAAAAAGTTCGAGCGGCTGGTATTGATGTACCTATTATTCCAGGGATTAAACCTGTTGCTGTGAAACGTCATTTGCAGCTCTTACCACAAGTATTTAAAATTGATTTGCCCGAAGATTTGGTTCAAGAAATTGAAAAATGTAAAGATAATAAACAGGTAAGAGAAGTTGGTGTGGAGTGGTGTATACAGCAAAGTAAAGAACTCTATGCTGCAGGAGTCCCTGTGTTACATTACTATTCGATGGGTAAATCTGATAATATTCGAAAAATAGCAGCAGCACTATTTTAGGCTATTTTGTAAGGTAATAAGTATTTCACATACTATTATAAACAAAAGTAATATAGCAATAGAAATAATAGCAGAATAATTGCTTACTTTTGTACTAGTAATAAGTTAGAATAATTCAATTAAAATAAAAATAAAATGGCATTAGAAGTTACAGATGCTACTTTTGATGAAGTAGTTTTAAAATCAGAACAACCGGTATTAGTTGATTTTTGGGCATCATGGTGTGGGCCTTGTAGAATGTTGGCTCCTACAGTTGAAGAATTGAGTAATGACTTTAGCGGAAAAGCTGTGGTTGCAAAAGTAGATGTAGATGCAAATCAAGAATTTGCTGCAAAATACGGTGTACGAAACATACCAACTGTGTTGATTTTCAAAAACGGTGAAGTAGTAGACAAGCAAGTTGGAGTAGCTCCAAAAGCAACCTATACTGAAAAATTAGACGCGTTAGTTTAGTAGTTCGGATAGTATAAATAAGTAAAAAAGGTTTGTCAGTTTGGCAAACCTTTTTTACTTTCCCAAAATATTGAATGGTATGTCTATTAAAGAAGCAAAGAACATTTACGGTATTAACAATCTAGAATTGCTTGCAAACCAGGTAGTAGAAGGATTTATTACTGGAATGCATAAAAGTCCGTTTCACGGATTTTCTGTGGAGTTTGCTGAACACCGTTTATACAATAAAGGAGAGAGCACACGTCATATTGATTGGAAATTATTTGCGAAGACAGAAAAACTCTTTGTCAAGAGGTACGAAGAGGAAACGAATTTACGCTGTCATCTTATCATTGACAATTCAGCTTCCATGTACTACCCACAACTAGCGAACCCTTCAGTAACCAACCTGAACAAAATAGGGTTTTCGGCGATAGCTTCCGCCGCATTGATAGAGATATTAAAACGGCAACGCGATGCGTACGGACTCAGTATTTATGCGGATACCAATGAGTATTTCGCTCCCGCAAAAGGTGGTGAACGCCATCGACGGATGTTATTAACGCATTTGGAAGGTTTGTTGAGTCAATCGTCAGGAAAAAAAACAAACACCTATGATGCCTTGCATGAAATTGCAGATAAAGTGCATAGGCGTTCGTTGTTGTTTTTCTTTACTGACATGTTTCAATCGGATATAGAAAATGAGAAACTATTTGAAGCTTTACGACATTTAAAATACAACAAACACGAAGTTGTGCTATTTCATACCTATGATGCTAAGCACGAATTAAAATTTGATTTTGATGATAAACCCAAGAAATTTATCGATGTTGAAACAAATGAGCATGTGAATTTATATGCAAGTACTGTTAAGGAAAATTATGAAAAGGAGGTGGCGACGTATTTTAACACGTTAAAGATGAGGTGCATGCAGTACAAGATTGATTATGTTCCGGTGAATATTAATGATGGTTTTGAACAAATTTTAACGTCGTACTTAATTAGTAGGAAACGTTTTTTGTAAAAAAGATAGAAAAGACTTTGCAGATTTAAAAAACGCAGTTATATTTGCAACCGCTATTGCAGCAACGGTCTGGTAGTTCAGCTGGTTAGAATACCTGCCTGTCACGCAGGGGGTCGCGGGTTCGAGTCCCGTCCAGACCGCAATAAGAAAGTTGTGTTGTTTTGGCATTTTTCTCAAAAATGTCAAGGTTTATAGTAGTAAACCGATGGAAAGCTTCCCTATTTTGGGATGCTTTTTTGTTTTACAAAGGTTTCAAATACCCACCATAAAACCCACTAATAGCTGCTAAATGATTTGGAATACCTGCATATTGATGCCACATATAGTAATTCTAAATACTTCAATTAGACAGGCGTATATTTAAAATTATAATATCTTAGTGCTCATTTATGGGCATATAGTACATGTTATCTATATCCTTACGTTAGCCTTCATTATGACCAACAACAAGATTCCCGCTTTCTCGGGAAATAAATATGATAAAATTCTTTCGAAAAATTAGACAAAAAACGCTGACTGAAAATAAATTCAGTAAATATTTGATTTATGCGATTGGCGAAATTGTTCTTGTAATTATTGGAATATTAATTGCATTACAAATAAACAATTGGAATATTAATCAAAATAATTTAAAAGAATCTAGTGATTTTGTAAATCGACTAAAAACAGAAATAAAGAGTAATATAGGTTTTACCAACCAAGAAATTAAACAAAAACAAAATCAAAGAAGGAGTTCGCTGGCAATTTTAAAAATGTTCAATGAAGATATATCTCAACTCTCTTCTAGAACATTCGATAGCCTTGTTAACATATGTATGGTAAATGTTAATATGGATTTTAAAAATGGAACTTTGAACGAAGGTTTAAATACAGGGAAAGTTGCACTAATTAAATCCGATTCATTAAAATCGATTTTGTATGGATTACCATCTTTAGTTGAAGAAGTTAGAACAGGCGAAAAATATTTAAATAATGACCTTAATGAATATTTCTATCCATTTATTTACGAACATATCAGTTTTAGACAGATTGACTCTGAACACTCGAAATATGCAGAACAAATTGGACCCTCAAAATTTAGCAGTCATAATAATTTGGATGTGCTCAATATTTTAAAATTTGAGAGCTTAATAGATAATATATTTTATAATTCTAATTTTCAGATTGGTAATTATTTAAAACTTAAAAATGAATTGGAAAAGCTCTATCAGTTAATGGAGGAGTATGAATAAAATAACGAAGGCACAACAATGGCTAGCAAATAGAACCTTAAGTGATATGTTTTAAGGCTCGAGCGAAGCAAATCATAGTACAACCGTTGTGCTTCATTATGACCAACCACAAGATTCCCGCTTTCTCGGGAAATAAATATGATAAAATTCTCTCGATTATCGAAACTCAATTTTGTGAATCAAAATCAAAGGTCTAGTAGACCTTTGGTTGAGATAGCCGCTTGCGGACATAACCTAATTATCCTTTGAAACTATGATCAAGTTTTTTAGACAAATCAGACTAGACCTTATGGAAAAAAACAAAACTGGAAAGTATTTGAAATATGCTATTGGTGAAATAGTTCTTGTTGTTATTGGAATTTTAATTGCGCTCTCAATAAACAATTGGAATGAGAAGCATCAAGCTCAAAACAAGATGGTAAGTAATTTTCAAAACTTAATAGAAGATTTGGAAAGTAATAAACTTCAGCTTTCAAATCTCATTAAAAGACGAATAGAAGTAGCAGAAGGAGCTGGTTTTTTAATTGATAAATATGAAAATCAAATCCAGATTAATGAAAATGATTTTATTGCTTTACTCTACCCTGTGCTATCTGAAAGAAATTTTGAAATCAATAGAAACGGAATTGATAAAGTTATAGCATCCTCTGCATATGAACACAATCAAATGGAAAGCATTAGAGACCTTATCAAATCGTATATCCAGATTTCTAACATTCTAAGCGCATTCGAAATAAAAGAAAACGCTGCGATTGAAAATATGGAAATGATAACTGCTGGAAATGGATATTTTAGAACTGTTTGGAAAACATTTCGCAAAAACAGATTTAAAACGACTACTGATTACAATAATCCAAATTTTGATTTTCTTAAAATTATGGAAAATGATGAGCTATTATATATTTTGTTTCGATATGAACTTGTAACTCAAACCGCAAGTAGACATTACAATGATCTAACTAAAAAAGGCGATGAAATTATAAAAGCAATAGAAGATTATAGAAAAACAAAATAATCAGCAAAGCTAAATGATACGGAAACCGTTACCACACATTATAAAGTCAATAAATAAAACCTGCAACTTCAGGAATAAATAGTTTCATAACTAAATTATTTTTTTTGAAAAATATAATAATGATTTACTAACCGTTGTTTGTATTTTTTGGAACCTTTATTTATTGTGTTTAAATTGTATGTTGTTTTTTTTGAGACCTTAAAGTTTAAGTCTTGTTTAATTAAATCGTTATTGTTAATAAGCACCCCAAATGTGTCTTCTTTAGGAAAATTATACTGCCCATTTTTCTTTTCTATTTTTAAAATAGTGTCACCAAAACTCCAAATCATTTCAGGTGATATATTGTCTAAATAATAAACCTTAATATTTCCATTTATAGTTTCTACTTTCAATAAAGACATATCGTTGAAATCCTTATTTTTAAGTATCATTTTGTTGCCAGCTGGAATCACAGCAGCCATGATAACTACTAAAAACAAAATAGATAAGTAGAATACTTTTTTGAGTTGTTCCTTATAAAGAAATCGAGCCATCAGTAATCCGATAATAAATAGTAAGACAGCGCCTAAAATGAAGATTAGAGAAATACTGCTTAAGTCATTTTTTAGCAGTATAATTCCTATAACTGGAAATAAAGTCCCTATAGCACTTAGCAGCCCAAAATTGAAATAGATTGGAATCCTTTCTCCCTTGCTTTTAATGGTTTTAAAATGGATTATTATATAATTTATATAGAAGCCAATATTTATTGAAAGAGGAATTAACACGGGCATTAAATAGCGAGGTTTCTTCTCTGGAATTACCGAGAGTAAAATAACTGCAATTAGTGTCCAGTAAAAGCTAAACCGATATGCTTTTTTATCGTTGACTTTATTTTTTAAATAGGGAAATAACAAGCTTATAAAGGCAGGAATGGTCCAAAGGCCACTTTGTGTAAAAAAGCTCCAATAATAATAGAATGGTTTTACGTTATAACTAGACCATCGTGAAGTTTCTCTTGTTGCAATTTCTAAAAAGGGCTTGGGGTCCATTACCCTAACATATAAAAACCACCAACCGCCTATTAAACCACCAAGAATTAAAACTAAAACAGTTTTATAACTATTTTTTCTGCTCATATTATAGACCAAACTATAGCTTATTAAGAAGGGTAATAGTAAGGCATATAATGAAACAGGACCTTTACTTAAAACGGAACAGCCAACAAAAAAGGAGGCCAACATTATAGTTAAAAAACCACCTTTGCTGTAAGCGTCAAACAAGTAGTATATCCCAATGAGCATAAATCCATGTGCATAAATATCCCAAGGGGCTTCTATAATTATACCAATGATATAAAAAGAAGTAATTGCAATTAAGCCATTATAGAATGAATGCAACTTATTGTCTATTATTTTTTTTGATAATAAATGTACAAAAACACCAACCATACAAAGCATAATTACAGCAGGGAGTCTATATCCAAATACATTTTTAATACCAAAAACGAAGGCTGATAGCGCTGTTATCCATGTCGGTAATGGTGGTTTTTCGTAACGCGCAACTCCATTCATAGTGGTAAGTAACCAGTTGCCGTCTTCAATCATTTCTCTTGCCGTAATAAAATTTCGAGCCTCCATAATAGTGACGGATAAGCTATTGAGGTTTGGTAAGAGCATGATTAACACCAAAAAAAGAATGGTAAATACAGGATATTTCTCTACTGTTTTAAGCATGTTGTTTTTTTAGTAGCATTACATTTCTTATATATATAGTTACACCTACAATATGTCCAATAAAGAGAACTGGATCTTTTCTAATAATTGCATACACTAGTATCAGGATAGCGCCAATAATGCTTAAAAGCCAAAAACCAAAAGGCAATAAAGATTCTCCTTTCTTTTCAGAGTACCACCACTGATAAATAAAACGAAAAGTAAATACAACTTGAGATATAATACCAAGTACTAGAAGCCACAACGGAATCTTATCGTTTTGAAATAAGTTTTTAGCATCAATGATATTGTTGTTATAATAATAAACAACTAACATAAAGGGTATAATTAAAAACAACCACCTAAAGAAAAGATGTAGCTTCTGCCATTGCCCTTGAATTTGTAAATTTCGGATATAAATAAGGTAGGTCAATATTTGACCCAACATAATTGCAAAATCATCTCTTAAATAACCATATATAAATAGTAAAAAAGAAGCAATTAAACTTAAAGCCCAAAACAAAGAAGGTGTTACAACTTTTTTTTGTTTTTCAGAGCTTAACCATTGGAGAATAAGCCTAGATGAAAACAAGATTTGTGCTAAAAAGCCAATACTATATAGTATCCAATTACTCATATTTACTTTTTGTTATTTCGTAGTTGATATACTTTTTCTTCATCCATAAATAAGCAAAACAATCCATTAATGGCCCTAATAATCTATTCCATAAACCATATTTTGCATCACCAGCAATTCGTGGAAAGTGCTGTACTGGGATTTGTTTTACTTTGCCATTTTGCAATAAAATCATAGCGGGTAGAAATCTATGTAGCCCTTTAAACATGGGTATTTTTTTTGCATAACTACTTTTAATAACTTTCAAGGGACATCCTGTGTCATCCATACCATCATGAGTGAAAAATCTTCGTATTCCATTTGCAATTGTAGATGACATATTTTTCACAAATGAATCTTTTCTATTGGCTCTTACTCCCGTAACTAAATCAAATTCTCCGAGATGCGTTAATAATAAATTAAAATCTGAAGGTGCGGTTTGGAGGTCAGAATCGATGTACCCCACAAATTCGGTATCTAAATGGTCAAAACCAGCTTTAATGGCCGCACTCAACCCTTTGTTTTTCGACAGACTTATATAGTAGAAATGGCTATTTTTATTGCAAATTTGCTCTATTAACTCTTGGCTTTTATCTTTTGACCCATCATTTATAAACAGTATTTTAGTAGGAATTAATGCGTTTTGTAAATACAGAGCCAACTCCTTTTCTACACGAAGTAAATTAGCTTCCTCATTATAAACGGGCACTATTATGGTTAATTTATAAGTCATTTGTTATTTATAAATTGATGTAATTTTTTAACTCCCTTGTTCTATTAAAACTTAAATTTTAAACCAACTAAATAAGCTCCATTACCATTTTGAAATGTTAATTCTAAATGTTCTTTTTGATATTCCGTAGTAAATAAATAAGAGCTACCAACACCAATGACAGCACCAGCTAATAGATCTAAAACATCATGCTTATCTGCATAAATTCGACTATACGCAGTAAAACTAGCTAGCGCATAAGCAGGGATGCCATAGGACCATCCGTAACGTTTTTGAATAAAAGAAGCACTTTGAAAAGCAGTAGAAGTGTGGCCAGATGGAAAAGAATTATTATTGCTAGCATCAGGTCTTGTTTTATTTATAGATAATTTTAAACCATAGGTTATAAGTTCATTTAACAGTAAGCCTTTTGTAAATTGCCATGTTCCTTCCTTGTCGCCAATTATTAATGTGGTGCTTATAGCCACTGTAGGTAAAGCAACTAAAAGGATATCTCCTGAGGTCTCAATAGTTTTGTTTTTTTGAGGGTAACATTTAATAGAGAAGAGCAGTATGCATACGCAAATGAAGACCTTGTGGAAATATTTTTCTATGATTAGTTTATCGACCATTCAGTGTTTTTACAAATATCCAATGTATTCATGAGAACAGTATTCGATAATTCAATATTTAAGGGTAGAATTAGTATTCTGGACGTTGTTTTAGCTATATTTTAGTCATGCTACCTCAAATATATGATTCGCTCTTTAAACTCTTTTTAGAGTTTATCTTATAGTGTAGGTGTCAATAGTTTTTGGAAAGATTGTTGATAGTTTAAGCCCAATTTGGTTACTACAAGTTTAATTCACTTATGTATTGTGTTGGGGTAACCCCTTTTATTTTTTTAAATGTGGCATTAAAAGATGATTTAGAGTTAAAGCCAACTTTACTTGCAAGACCAAATAGTGTATAATTAGAGCTAGTATCTTCTTGTAGACTTTTTATAAAGGCTTCGATTCTATATTCATTAACAAAGTCTTGAAAGCTTTTATTTATATGAATGTTTAAAATTTCGGAGATGTGTGTTCGAGGTATGTTTAAGGTTTTGGAAACTAATTCTATATTTAATTTAGAGTTTAAATATAATTGTTCAACTTCCATAGCGTTAATTATTTCAGTCTTATAGGCTTCAATTAAAGACGGATTTAAATTAGATGTCTTGTATTTTAGTATTTTCGAATTCGGTAAAAAATTCTTGGGTTTAATTATTAAAACAAAGGTAATTGTGTAAAATAAGAAAGCAACTAAGAGTAATGAGTAGGTTGCAAAATCACGATCATTAGTAATTAATATCGGATTAAAACCAAACAAATTCAACAACTCATTAATATATGAGACACTCATTAGGAGTGCTATCGGGAAGATTATATATACAATCCAGTGTTTTTTCTTTCCTTTAAATATGTCATTTATTATATAAATCAAATAACCCAAAAAGATAAACTCAACAATAAGCTCAAAAATTTCAATAACAGCATTGTCTTTAATAATTAGTATCTCTAGCCCCTCAATTATAAAATAGATGAAATTCGGTATGAAAAAGAGTAAATTACTAAGCTCAAATTTATCTTTATCTGAGTTAATATTCCTAAAAAAGAGAAAGAGAAAGGTTATGAATAATGAGCTGTCAAATAAAAACCAATCAGCATTTTCTTTAAAAAGGTTGTTGTCATCATCACCAATGATATATAAAAGTATAGAAGCAATACTGCCAAAAAAAAGCCAAAAAGAGATTTCCTTGTAGTTTTTACGATTCTTTAAAAGAATAAAAACTAAAAATAACCCTTGTAATAAGGCAATTATTTGAATGGTTTTAAGTATCAATGTTTAATGTTTAATATGCAATTTAATAATCTCTATACAAACCATAGGGGTAGTGATTGTTTTTTTTTCGTTCACGTTTGTATTGATGTGTTAAATTTCGTTGAATTCGTTAAATAATATCAGAAAACCATAAATTTTACGTTAAAAAGGGGAAACCATTTTGAAAATCGATGGTTGATTGTTAATTTGCATCTTTAAGCGTAACCATATTGAAAAAATATATTACAGTAAAATCGATCGTCCTAATTGTTGTTTTGAGCAGCTTTATGTTGGGTGCTACGACTAGATCTGCAAAGAAGGAAGTAGGTGCTCAAATCACTACAGTAACGACTCATATTGAAGAGGAAAGTCCCGCTTTAATTAAGAAATTTCCTTTGGTGGAAACGAAAAAGGTGGGTCATAAGCTAGACTCCCTATTACAGCGGATTAACAAAAGACATGATTTTCACGGCTCTTTATTAGTCGCAAAAAATGGAAAAATCTTGTATGACAATCAAGTTGGTTATGCCGATTTTAAAAAGAAAGAACCATTAAATGAAGCGTCGGTATTTCAATTGGCTTCCGTAAGTAAACAATTCACTGCAGCAGCCATTATGTTATTGTATGAACGGAATCAAATTCAACTTACAGATACCGTAAACACGTATTTTCCAGACTTCCCTTATAAAGATATAACGATTAAAAATTTGCTAAATCACACTTCTGGATTGCCGAGATATTTTTGGGTTGCAGAACATGAGTGGAAACAAGAAAAGGCACCAACTAATAGTGAAATGATGACCTTGTTGGAGTCAAGTAAGGCACAACGCTATTTTAAACCAGGACGCAATTTTGATTACTCGAATACAGGTTATTTTGTATTGGCTTCTATCGTCGAAAAAGTTTCTGGTAACAGTTTTAGTGCTTTTTTAAAAGAGAATATTTTTGATCCACTAGAAATGAACGATTCGTTTGTGTTGAGTTCTGAAAATGACCACACTTTAGAAAATCAATTGTATGGTTATAGATTGTATAGAGGAAGGAGTCATCTTAAAATTGGGAGTACAGTTAATGATGCCATTGTAGGTGATAAAAATGTGTATTCTTCTAGTAAAGATTTGTTAAAATGGACCCTTGGACTCAATAGCGGTAAACTACTTTCAAAGGAATCTGTGAATCTTATGTATTCCAAAGGAGAGACGATCTACGGAAAAAAAGTTCCATATGGTTTTGGGCTAAGAATTAATACCAAAGATGAAAATACCATTTATCATTACGGTAAATGGAATGGGTTTAGTACAGGTCTTACCCAATATCAGGAAGACGAATTGGTGGTTATTATTTTAGAGCACACCAGTTATAATGCGATGGCTTCATTGAATAAAAAAGTAAAGAAAATTATTAAAGAAAATTTCCATTCCTAAGATCTAATTTTAAGATCTGTCCAGACCGAAATAGAATTGCTGTATTCTGAATTATCTACGTATACGCTCTAAATTTTAAAAATTTCTAAAGCTTTTAGTTTTCAACTAGCCTTAGCCAATAAACTACCCAAATAGCATCAAACATAGCGTATTCCTTGATGTTCATCTTGATTTTTTGTACCTTTGCACTTAATATTAATGAAATGATACTGGAAAAAATGAAATTGATACACATTAAAAGAAACACAAAAGTAGAGGACCGTTACACGCCTAAGATGGGTAGATTACTTACCGAAGTTACCTACATCAAAAAAGTTTTTTTAAACATTCCTATTAAAACAATACACAAGTATAGAGGAACATACTACGGGGAAGTAAAAGACTGTAGCGAATGTAATCTAGCACTATAACAACAAAAACCCTTGATCATACACATCAAGGGTTTTTTATTTTAAATAGTCTTGGAAGTCAAATGAAGCTAGACACCTGACTTTATTGTATAATGACTGGAACTATTAGTTTGCACTCCACGGCACTTTAGTTGAAGCGTAATAATTAATATTTAGCAATTCAAATCGTTTTTGTTGTTTTGCCAATCGCACTTTATAAGTATCCCAATTTCGTAGTTTTGTTGGTGTCCAACCGATTTCTGCATAGCCCAACAATCTGGGGAAGATCAAGTATTCAATGTCTTGCATGGTTTTTACGGTTTCGGTCCATAAAGGCGCTTCAACACCTAAAATATGCTCCTTAGAAATACCTTTGACATAGGCTTCAAGACTCCAGTTATAACCGTCATCAACTTCAATAAAACCGGCCCATTTTAAACCAATAGGGGTTATCGAGTCATATTTCATGTCGAGATAGGCTTTTTTAGCTGGTGACATAATGATTTTCGCTCCTTGTGCTATGGCTTCAAGGGCATTGTGTTCTCTTGCCCAAAATTGCGCGACCGATGATTTTTCTAGCGTTCCGGCGCTCACATCATCCCAACCAATAAGTTGTTTGCCATGGTCATTTACAATTTTCTGAACGCGATTTATAAAATAGCGATACTCATCTTTTTTGGTAGCGTGAGATTCATCACCACCAATATGAATATAGGGTCCTGGAGTTAATGCGGCGAGTTCTCTAATTACATCATCAACAAATTGATAGGTAATTTCCTTATCAGTACATAAGGAGCTGAAACCGACTTTCATTCCGGTATATAAATCGGTGACTTTACCGTCACAGTTTAATTCGGCATACGATGCCAAGGCAGCATTGGTATGTCCCGGCATATCAATTTCAGGAATTACTAGAATGTGTCGTTCAGCAGCGTATGTTACTATTTCTTTGTAGTCTTCTTGAGTGAAAAAACCTCCTTCGGTACCTCCAACTTCGGTGCTTCCACCATGCGTTGTTAAATTAGGCCATGATTTAATTTCTATCCGCCAACCTTGATCGTCAGTAAGGTGTAAATGCAAGACATTCATCTTATAAGTAACTAAATGATCAATAAATTTTTTTACATCATCAACTTCAAAAAAATGACGGGCGACATCTAACATGGCACCGCGATGTTCATACTCAGGATAATCAATGATGGTACCTGTTGGAATTTCCCAGATAGTATCTTGTTTCTTTTTTAATACTATGGATGCTGGCAACAGCTGTTGTACTGTTTGGATACCTCTAAAAATTCCGACAGGCTTATTGGCCTCAATTTGAAGTCTATCTTCTGTGATGTATAATTTATAGCCTTCATCACCTTTTATAGAATCATTCGTCGTTAATTTTAAATAGATAGCACTGGTTTGTGGTTCTTTATTTATCGGTTTTACCAGCAGGTCAAACCCAGTTGCTGGACGTAATGTCTCCGCTAAATAATTAGAAACAGTTGTCAAATCATCGGAAGTTGCATTGTAGTTGATTTGGGTCTTTTCGCTGAGTAAAAAGGAGCTACCTGTTCCTTTTAAAAATTGGGGATTCGGAATCAATGTTTCATTAGTTAACGTCATTGGTGTTGCCACCCTTTTTTGCTGACATGAAATCAATTGAAATGCAATTAGTAGTAGAAGTAATTGGCGTTTATTAAAAGGGAACATGGTTGAATTATTTGTTGTTTATTTTATTTAAGAGCATCCGTAGGTTTGGGTACAAAATGTCCTTTGCCACCTGCTCTATCATCGTTAAAAGTAGTAGGAACATCATCATTTTGTGTACGTTCATCCCAAGTAATATGCTCGGTGCCATCATCTTTTTGAACCATGCTAATACAATCTTCAACAGGGCAAACCAATGAACATAAATTACAGCCTACACAATTTTCTTCAATAATGCTGGGTATTCGCAGTGTCCGGTCATCGGATAGGGCAATGGCTTGATGTGCGCCATCGTCACAGGCAATATAACACAACTCACAGCCTACGCATTTATCGGTGTTGATTTCTGCAATTACCTTGTATTTTAAATTCAAATGCTTCCATTCAGTAACATTAGGCAACGCTTTACCAGCAAAATCATAAATGGTTTGATAGCCTTTGTCATCCATAAACTGTCGCAAGCCTGTTTCCATTTCGCGTACAATTCCAAATCCGTAATGCATAACGGCAGTACAAACCTGTACAGAAGTTGCGCCTAATAAAATAAATTCAACCACATCACGCCAAGTTTCTACACCTCCAATTCCCGAAATTGGAATTTTTGAAATTTCTGGATGCTGTGCCAAATCTTTAATCATATTCATGGCAATAGGTTTTACTGCAGGTCCGCAATAACCACCATTGGTGCCTTTACCATCAACCACGGGTAGCGGCGCATAGGTATCTAAATCGATACCCACAATACTTTTTATGGTATTAATAAGTGAAACGGCATCAGAACCGCCTTGATAAGCGGCTAAACCAGGGTCTACAATTTCTGATATATTTGGAGTTAGTTTAGTAATTACCGGAATCGTAGCAGCTTCTTTTACCCATTCAACGATTGTTTTTAGTACAGCAGGCTCTTGGCCTACCGCAGAGCCCATTCCGCGTTCACACATACCGTGCGGACAGCCAAAGTTTAATTCAATACCGTCGGCTCCTGCATTTTCTACATCTTTAATAATTTGTTCCCATTCCGCTTTTGTTTCTACCATTAAAGAAGCGATCACAGCATGATCAGGAAAGTACTTTTTTACTTCTTCTATTTCGCGAAGGTTATCAGCTAATGGTCTATCTGTAATAAGTTCAATATTATTAAAACCCATCATACGTGTATTTCTATAGTTCACAGAACCATATCTACTGGATACATTGATTACGGGAACCCCCAAGGTTTTCCATACGGCACCTCCCCAGCCAGCTTCAAAAGCCTTCATAATTTGATAGCCAGAATTTGTTGGTGGAGCAGAAGCAAGCCAAAATGGATTTGGAGCTTTAATACCTGCGAAATTTATTGATAAGTCTGCCATAATATTATTTATTTGATAACCATCCGTTTATTCCTTGCGCTGCCATTTTACCATCATAAGCCGCATTTACTACTTCTGCACCTCCATTGACGGCATCACCTCCAGCAAAATAAAGAGGATTTGTAGTTTGAAAGCTTTCGTTATTCACAAGAACGCGGGTGCTACTGTCTGTTTCTAAATTGTCTATAAATTCATATAATGAACCTTGTTTTGCTTGGCCTGTTGCTTTAATAACGAGATCACATCGTACGATAAATGTGTTGTTCATGTTGTTTTGTAACTTGCCATCTACCAGTTCTGTTTTGGCAAATTTCACGCCTTCTACCTTCCCGTTTCCTACAATGGCTATGGGTGATACATTAAACAAACTATCAACACCAGCACTAATGGCTAAGTCGTATTCAAAACCATATGCACCCATTTGCTCTTTAGACCTGCGATATGCCAATACCGTTTTTCGTGCACCCATTCTAGCCGATTCTGAAGCGGCATCCATAGCAGTGTTTCCACCGCCAATGACCACTACATTTTTAGGAACAACCATTTTATGTTGTTTCATTTTCAGTTCTTCAATAAATTCGACGGCACCAATCACTCCTTTTTTATCTTCACCTTCCAATTTTAAATCGCGTGTTTTTCCTAAACCAACTCCTAAAAAAATGGCGTCATAGTTTTTTTCTAGCTTTTTTAATTGATCTTTGGTTGTAATCGCTGAATTGTATTCTATTTTAAATTCTAACTGATTTTGTAAATAAGCAACTTCTTTTAAAGCTTCTTCATTGGTAATTTTATAGGGAGCAACACCATAAAGTGTGAGACCTGAAGGTTTTTCTTTTGCCTCATAAATGGTCACGGCATAACCTAAGGTTCGAAGTTCACAAGCACAAGCAATTCCCGCAGGGCCAGCACCAATAATAGCTACTTTTTTACCCGTTGGTTTCCCTACCTCAAAAATAGTTTTATCAGCGTCTATGACTTTGTTAGTAGCATAGTTTTGTAGTCTGCCAATTTGTATCGGCGGTACATCTTGATGATTGTATACGCAAGCACCTTCACATAAAACACCCGTTGGGCAAACCACGCCACACGCATTCCCTAACCAGTTGGAATCAAAAATGGTTTTTGCTGATCCCGTGACATTGTCGGTGTGAATTTGTTTGATAAATAGTGGAATATCAATATGTGTAGGGCAGGCCTGAATACACGGTGCATCATAACAAAATAAGCAGCGTGAGCTTTCATAATACGCTTCAGTATCATTCATCAATGGCTTTTTTTGCTTGAAATTTTGCTTGAATGCTGCTTCGGATGTGGGTTTTTTATATTCTGCCATTATTAGGGTATCTAGTATTTAGTATCTGGTATTATTTTCTTAATGATTTTATTAAACCATGTATTTTTCGTTGAATGATATTTATACTTTTAATATTTTCTTCTTGCTGTTTTTTCGAAATAAACTTCAAATTATTAGCAATTATTAACTGTGTTTCTAATTCATAGCTTGATGCTATTGCATAGCCTAAAAATTGTACAAACTCTTTATTAGATAACCTTCCTGCTCCTTCTGCAATATTTGAAGGTATTGAAACAGCACTTCTATTTATTTGACTTACTAAACCAAATTTTTCCTTATCAGGAAAGTTATTAGTTAATAAATAAATCTCTGTAACTATCTCAACAGATTCTAGCCATACCTCCAATTTTTTATAATCGTGCATTTTTCTAAGAACATTTTACCAAATACCAAATACCTAAAGCTCCGTTAGCTTCCCATAGGTTTCTGGACGTCTATCTCTATAAAATTGCCAGGTAGAACGCACTTCATCGATGAGGTCTAAATCAAATTCAGCAATAAGTAACTCATCTTTTTCCCTGGAGGCTTGCTTGAAAATTTGTCCCCGTGGATCTACAAAATACGATTGTCCGTAAAACTCACCTAAATTCCATGGTTTTTCCGTTCCAACACGATTGATACAACCCATGAAGTAACCATTGGCTGCTGCATGAGCTGGTTGTTCTAATTTCCATAAATATTCGCTCAATCCAGCGACTGTTGCCGAAGGGTTGTACACTATTTCAGCTCCATTTAAGCCTAAAACTCTGGCGCCATCAGGGAAATGCCGATCATAACATATATAAACACCAATTTTAGCATACTTCGTTTGAAATACGGGGTAACCTAAATTGCCGGGTTTAAAGAAAAATTTCTCCCAAAAACCAGTAGTATGTGGTATGTGATTTTTACGGTATTTCCCGAGGTAGGTACCGTCAGCGTCTATAACAGCTGCGGTGTTATAAAGTACACCAGCTTGTTCTTTTTCGTAAATAGGCACGATGATAACCATGTTGTACTTTTTGGCATATACCTGCATTTTTTCTGTAGTAGGACCAGGAACCGTCTCCGCGGAAGCGTACCATTTTCTATCTTGACCCGGACAAAAATACGGGGTATTGAAAATTTCTTGTAGGCATAAAATTTGAACACCTTTTTTACCGGCTTCTTCAATGTATGGAATGTGTTTGTCATACATAGCATCCATAATTTCTTGAATCGTTCCTTCGCCTTCTGTCATAGGAAGACTCATCTGTATTAATCCTGATGTTACTTTTCTTGGCATGTTTTAATTTTTATGTCATTGCGAGAAGTGAAACGACGTGGCAATCTCTTCATTTATTATAAGGATTGACCCATGCTGATTCTCAGAATTCGCAGTGACGAATTATTCTATATAACTACTTTAGAGGTTTTCCCTCTAGGAATAAACTGCCCGTGACCCGCTTTTAGCTTGCATGCTGAATTTTCAATAGCAATTTCTCCACGTAAGATAACAATGGCCGTTTTTCCCATTACTTTTTGACCTTCATAGGCCGAATAGTCACAATTCATATGATGTGTTTTTACCGAAATGGTATGTTCTTTTTTAGGATCAAAAATCACAAGATCAGCATCGCTTCCAATGGCTATGGTTCCTTTTCTAGGATACATTCCAAATATTTTGGCTGCATTGGTAGCCGTTATTTCTACATATTTTGTCAGTGAAATTTTTTCTTTGTGTACGCCTTCAGAATATAACAATTCCATACGATGTTCTATGGCCGGATGCCCATTCGGAATTTTAGAAAAATCGGCCACACCCATTTTTTTCTGCTCCCACATAAACGGACAATGATCGGTGCCTACCACTTGTATGAGGCCTTGATTGATACCTGACCATAAGGCTACTTGATCTTTTTTCTCTCGTAGTGGCGGACTCATCACCCATTTAGCACCTTCAAAATCTTTTTCATACAATGATGCATCAAGCATGAGGTATTGCATACACGTTTCAACGAATACTTTTTGATTGCGTTTGGTAGCTGTTCTCACAGCATTTAATGCACCTTCACAAGTCATATGTACAATATAACCCGGGCAATCGGTATAGGCTAACATATCTGTAAAACGCGCTGAAGCTTCGGCTTCTGTAACTTCTGGTTGCGATAAATAATGGTATAAAGGAGATAGATTGCCTTCGGCTTTATTTTTAGCAATCAATGAATCTATCATGTCGCCATTTGTTGCATGAACCGTCACTAAACCACCGTGTTTTTTAACTACTTTCATCAACTGAACCATTTGACCATCGTCAATCATTAAGGCTCCTTTATAAGCCATAAATGTTTTAAAAGAAGTAATGCCTTCCTGCTCGATAAGTTGAATTACCTCTGCGGCTACATCGTCATTAAAATCGGTTACAGCCATGTGATATGAATAATCGCCGATGGCTTTGGATTCTGATTTTTGCTGCCAAGTTCTAAGTGCATTGAGCAAGGTGTCTCCTTGGGTTTGCAGTATAAAATCAATAACCATCGTTGTGCCTCCATGTAAGGCAGCACGCGTACCCGTTTCATAGTCGTCACTAGAGTAGGTTCCCATAAAGGGCATATCAAGATGAACATGTGGATCAATACCCCCTGGAAAAACTAATTTACCAGTGGCATCAATGACTTTATTTGCTTGGTAGGTTAAGTTTTGACCTATGGCAATTATTTTCTCACCTTCAGTATAAACATCAGCTATATAACTTTCTGACGCCGTAACTACCCGACCATTTTTGATTAAAATTGACATCTTATTTTTTCTTCATTAATAAATAATACACTACAAATGATATGATAAAGCCTGTAAACCAAGAGAGTGAATATAAGAAATTTAGTTGAGGTACCCAATAACCAATCAGTGCAGTAAAAACACCAATTGCTAATGCAATCATGGCGGCACTGTTATAACCCGATTTCCCAAAAGAGTATTCACCATGTACTTTGTATAACTCTGCGAGTGCTAATTTCTTTTTTCTTATCGAGTAATAATCGGCTATCATGATCCCTAAAACGGGCCCCAATAAACCACTTACAAAAATTAAAAAACCAGATATTTCATTGAGCAACCACCATGGGGCTATTAATATTCCAATAATACCGGTAATGACTCCGCCTAGGCGAAAACTAATTTTTTTAGGCCATAAGTTTGAGAATGCGTTGGAAGGAGCAATAACATTGGCGGCAATGTTGGTGCTCAATGTGGCAATGAGCATAAAAATTTGTGCGATGATCACGACAGTCGGACTTTTAAATCGTGCGATTAATGAAACAGGGTCCCAAGGTGCATCATCAGCAATGAGTATGTCTTTAAAATTAATGACCGCCGCACATGTAACAAAAATGCCAACAAAAGAAAATAACATCATCGTTCCGGGCAAGCCAATAAATTGACCAGCAATTTGGTCTTTTTGTGTGGATGCATAACGGGTTATATCTGCGATACTAATAGACATGGTTGCCCAAAAACCAACCATTGCAGTGAGCCAGAGTAGATAGTCCCAAAGTTTTGAATCTTGTTTGGTTGATGGTGTGGTTAGTTTTGCCGATACAATACTAGATAATATCGGAATATCACCTTCAGTATTTCTAAATTGTATTTGTAGATTTTCTTTTTTTATTTGGATAGCTTGCTCGGTAAATTGATGCCAATCTGTTTGCGTTTCCGATACAATTTGATATTCAGTTACTTTGATATGGCCTTCTTTGTCTCGTAAAGAATGAAGATGTAGATACAGTTGCTCATTTTCTTTTGAAATAGTTGCAGCGACATTTTCCAATTGCTGACTTTGTTTGAGCACCATTTCAAAACTTCCAGCTTGGCTGTAACCCCAATAAATAAGAATTAAACCCATCATAACTAAAATGGGAGCTGAATACGTTTCTAGCCACTTAATACTTTCGGTACCTTTCCAAATAAAATAAATATTGATAATCCAAAATATCCCAAAGCCCACAAATTTACCAATCGATAAGCCCAATTCTCCAGTGGAACCAGTTGCCGCATTAAAAATGGCATAAATTGCCAGTCCGCCTATCCATGTTTGAACGCCAAACCAACCACAGGCAATAATACCACGAGCCACAGCCGCAATATGGACACCTTTGGTACCAAAGGCAGCTCTTCCAATTACGGGAAAAGGAACACCATATTTTACGCCAGCATGGCCATTCAATACCATAGGAACGGTAATAATTAAATTGGCCAACCCAATAATAATCAATGCTTCGTACCAGTTCAAACCAGTCTTGATCATATAAGACGCCAATAAATAGGTAGGAATACATACAGCCATACCCACCCAAATAGCAGCTAAATGCCACTTGTTCCAGGTGCGTTTTGATGCTGGAACAGGCGCGAGGTCTTCGCTATATAATGGCGAGCTAGACACATCTTCGCTTAGTGCTACTATTTCTTGTTTTTTTTTCATTTTATTGTGGATTCCGCATTAGGAGTGTGCTAACAATTATTTACAATAAGTATCGGCAATTGCAATCGCTTGCGAAATTATTGCCAATCCTTCATCTACTTCTTCTTTGCTTATATTTAAAGGGGGAGCAATAAAAATATAGTTCCAGCGAACAAAAGTAAACATGCCCAATTCCCTTATTTTACCAGCCATTTTTAAGGTTACTTCTAATTCATGGGGTTTGTTGGCATTCCAAGGCACTGTTGGTTCTTTTGTTTTTCTGTTTTTTACCAATTCAATACAGCCTAATAGGCCTGTATTTCTAAAATCGCCAATAGATGGGTGTTTGGCTTTTAGTTTTTCAACTTCAGCTTCTATGTACGTGCCCATTTCAGCAGCTTTTGCTACTAAGTTTTCCTCTTCAATGATTTTTAAATTTTCTAAGGCCGCCGCACAAGCCACGGGATGTGCCGAATAAGTCAAACCTAAGGCCATTGGGTTTTCATTAAAATGATTGGCAAGGGTATCTGTAACGGTCATAGCGCCTAAAGGTAAATACCCAGAAGTTAAACCTTTTGCCATGCACATAATATCTGGGGTAACGTCATGATGTTCTATGGCAAACATTTTTCCTGTTCTACCAAAACCACTCATTACCTCATCATCAATTAGTAAAATGCCATATTTATCACAAATAGCTCTTACTTTTTTAAAATACATAGGTGGGTATTTGATACAGCCCGAAGAGCCCGATTCTCCTTCGAATAAAATGGCAGCAACACTGTTTGGATTTTCAAATTGAATTACCCGTTCTAAATGAGCGATTGCTCTTTCACCACATGCTGAAATCGATGACGAGTTCCACGGACAGCGATAGGCATATGGATTCTCAACATGTATAAAATTAGTTGCTTGTTGTGAATCGATCGCGAATTTACGTGGATCGCCACCTGCCGACATGGCTCCATAAGTTGCCCCGTGATAAGATCGGTAATGTGAGATGATTTTGTGCCGACCTGTATAGATCCTGGCCAATTTAATCGCGTTTTCGATGGCTTCTGCTCCTCCTAGCGTAAAGAAAGTCTTCGTTAGGTTTCCCGGTGTAATTTCTGCAAGTTTTTTGCCCAATTGCCCCCTCACATCTGTAGCCATACCGGGATATACATAGCTAACTTCTTGCATTTGTTTGGTTACAGCGTCAGTTATGCGTTGATTACCATGACCGATATTTACGTTCATCAATTGAGAAGAAAAATCTAAATATTTTTTTCCGTCTCGGTCATATACGTAAGATCCTTTGGCATGGGATGCATTGATAGGGTTCAACCCACTTTGTTTTGCCCATGAAAACAAGGTATAATCTAGATTGTTTTTTATAATTTGATGGTTGCTCATGTTTTTCTATTTGATGTTAGGTGACCGATGTCAGAAGTTTAGTTGATTTTCCCAGATATTAAAATAATTTAAAAGTTAAAGACCCTTCGACTGCCCTCAGGGTGACAGTAGGCACTCTTCTAATGACCAATTCTTAACTCATCCAATTGGTTTGTGCTTCTGGATTCCATTTGGTTGTTGTTTTTTTGTTTTGAGTCCAGAATTCTATGGAACTGCGACCTGTAATATCACCAACACCAAACTTAGATTCATTCCACCCTCCAAAAGAAAAAGGTTCTCGTGGAACAGGCACGCCAATATTAACACCAATCATTCCTGCACTGGCACGATCCATAACTTGTTTTGCCATGCCTCCACTTTGGGTAAACACCGCAGCAGCATTGCCATAATTAGAGCCATTTTCTATGGCGATGGCTTCATCTAAATTTTTTGCTCTGATGATAGAAATAACAGGTCCGAATATCTCTTCACGAGCCACAGACATGTCTGTTGTTACATGGTCAATAATTGTAGGCCCCACATAATATCCACCTTCTTTTCCTTTCACGGTAGTATTTCTTCCATCGAGTAAAATAGTAGCACCATTTTGTTCCGCTTCAGCGATATATCCTTCAATCCGTACTTTAGCTTCGGCACTAATTACGGAACCTAAATTTTCTCCTGGGATAATTTTTTTTGCTTCAAGAACCATCTTGTCAATGATATGTTGCACTTTGTCAACGCCTACCATAACTGATGCTGCCATACAGCGTTGGCCTGCACAGCCAGCCATAGAAGCGACTACATTGGAAGCTGTCATTTCCGGATTGGCATCTGGTAACACCAACAAGTGATTTTTGGCGCCACCTAGGGCTACACATCTTTTTAAGGTTGAGGTTGCTCTTTTGTAAACAATTTTGGCCACTTTGGTAGAACCTACAAAGGATACTGCTTTAATATCAGGGTGGTCACAAACAGCTTCAACCACTTCTTTACCACCATTTACTATATTAAAAACACCATCTGGGAGGCCAGCCTCTTTAAGCAATTCTGCCATTCGCATGGTGCTTAACGGAACCATTTCTGAAGGCTTCATTACCATGGTATTTCCTAAAACCAATGCATTAGGCATGGTCCAATGAGGTACCATGTTTGGGAAATTAAAGGGAGTAATACAAGCAACAACCCCGATTGGTTTTCGTTCAATTCTGCATTCAACACCTTTGCTCACTTCTTGTACTTCATTTACTACTATTTGAGGGATGGATACGGCAAATTCACACAGCTCCATACTTTTCTCTACTTCTGCTTGGGCTTCGCCATAGGTTTTGCCATTTTCTAATTGGACTAACTGGGTGAGTTCATCCATGTGCTTTTCTAATAAATTTCTATACCTAAAGAAAATTTGAACCCGTTCTTTTAAGGTCATTGATGACCACTCAGGAAATGCCTTGCTTGCTGCCTTAACCGCAGCATCAACATCTTGATAGGTTGAAAGTGGTAGTGTAGAAATGATGCGCCCATCTAATGGGCTCAAGATATCCATGATATCACCTGTACTATTTTCAAACTGACCATTGATAAAGTTTTTTACGTCTGGTTGTTTCGTTGCTGTTTCCATTTTATTTCAGGTTATATTAATTAGTATACTATGCAGGCTGTAAGAGTTGCTGGCTTTTTAGTTTGAATACATCCTTCTAAAATTAGCCGCCATTTTAATGCTGTGTCTATCAAATATATAAAAATTAATAATCAGTTCGTAGGGTATAAGTCACCAAATAGGTATTTACAACCTATTGAATAGGAAGTTTTTTTAATCAATAAAAAAATAATTTTGGAAGTAGGGGTAGGAATAATAGAAGTATAATTGTTTAATAGGTGTAAGTGACGAAATAGGAAGCGTTGAGCAACCAAAAGACACTAACAATAAATAATTTTCGAATTGGGGAAAATTGTTACGTAAAGAAAAGAATACTACAATATTAAGATTTTTCATGATACTAAAAGGCTCTGGAGTGGTTACCAGAGCCTTTTACTTTTTTTAACTAATTAGAGCATCCCAATAGTCATAGGTTTTCGAAAAGAACAACACTAAGAATACAAGGCTTACCATAAATTTAATGGTTGTTGAAAATATAAATCCGATAAAGGATCCGAACGCGGCCTTTAGGGCTCTAGAAGTATCTTTACTATCATGAATCAATTCTCCTGTTAAGGCACCTAGAAAAGCACCAATAATAAATCCGCCAGGTATTGGTATAAAGAACAGTCCAATTAATAGGCCTAACGTAGTGCCAATTACACCGTATTTACTACCTCCAAATTTTTTGGTTCCCATGGCTGGAATAAAATAATCAAGTAGCCAAATGAGTAGGGCTACTCCTAAAGTGATGCCCAAAAACGTCCAGTTCATAGGTACAGCGTCTGTTAAATGCAGCACCAATAAACCAATCCAGCCCGTTAGTGGTCCTGGTAAAATGGGTAAAAAGGAGCCAATGAGTCCTAAGCCCATTAAACAGAATCCGATTAGTAATAGAAAAATATCCATGCTTTTTGCTTGTTTGACGGTGAATGAAAACATTTGTTACAATTTTTTCAACTAAAAAATTAGTTTAAACTAAATATTTAGTTACATTTGTATTATTAAACTAAAAAACTAGTTGAAAGAGATGGTCAAACAATTAACAAAAGCAGAAGAGCAAATCATGCAGGTATTATGGCAATTGAAACGCTGTACGGTAAAAGAAATTATCAACGAATTACCTGACCCAAAGCCCGCTTATAACACCGTGTCTACTATTGTTAGAATTTTGGAGGATAAACAATTTGTTGATCATGAGCCGGTTGGAAAAGGCTATAAATATTTTCCCGTAGTGGCAAAATCAGCCTATAGCAATCAGAGCTTACATAAATTAATGGATGGTTATTTTGGTGGCTCATTTAAAAGTATGGTCTCATTTTTTGTAGAGAAAAATGATATTAGTTTAAAAGAGATGGAGGGTATTTTAAAGGAAATTAATAAAAAACAATCTTAAAACCAATACTAATTGTCCCCTTTAGGGGACTTTAGGGGTGTGGATAAAAAATATAATATTATGTTAGACTATTTTATAAAAGTGCTCTTGTTTCAGACGTTATTTTTAGCAGTCTATGATTTATTTTTAAAGCGTGAAACTTTCTTTCAATGGAATCGGGTGTATCTTATAGGTACTTCAGTAGTGGCTTATATAATCCCTACTCTGAAAATAGAACAAGTGGAAGCGTTTGTGCCTCTAAACTATCAAGAATATATCATTCAATTACCAGAAATAATGCTTTCTCCAACAGCTGTTATTGAAAAGCAATTTGATTGGTCAATGATACTCTTTACTACATTACAGTGGGTTTTTTGGATTGGAATAGTCATCGCAACAGTGTTGTTTTTAGTCAGGTTGAATCAAAT